>Ga0209212_1002165_pt1 | contig 28905 bp, 34 predicted proteins | sample RifGroC2_FD_183996 | JGI IMG/M metagenome (GOLD analysis project Ga0209212, IMG submission 183996) | Groundwater microbial communities from Rifle, Colorado, USA - Groundwater C2 (SPAdes) (version 2) | ecosystem: Environmental > Aquatic > Deep subsurface > Groundwater | place: Rifle, Colorado... | reverse complement strand
CGCAAGCGGCCGAGCGATTAAGTGCGATCCCGGGCGGCCTTTCCATGAGGACTTTGCAGACAATTGAAAAGATAAATCCTGATCCGTCCAAAACGGTCATCTTCGCGCTTCCCATAGAATTTTTTGAGGGAATTAAATCGCTTTCGCAATTTCTGAAAGAGAAAACGAAATAGAGAAGATAAAAAACCGCGGGTTTCCGCGATTTTTTATTTAATCTCTTTGAGAAATCCTGCAACGAGTTTAACGGTTTCGTCCGTGCTTTGAAATACCGATTTCCAGATAATTACAATATCCGCATCGTTAAATATGGATCGCTGAACTTCCCGGATGGTATCTCCGCCGGCGATTGAAATCATGATGTCATAATTCCCTTTGATGCGCCGGATTTCGTGAAGCGGGATTTGTTTTTCCCGGTTAAATTGCTCTTCGTCCACGCCGCGGTGCAAAATTACCACCGGAGGTATTTTTTTAAGCGCTCGCAAAATGGTTAGCGGAAATTCCACGTTCATCATGTCAAGCATGGCGTCAATCCCGCGTGCTTCGCAATCAGCCATAAACGCATTAAGTGTCTCAAGGGGCGCACTTCCCAACGCAATGGCGGCGCTTGCTCCGGCGTCTGCCGCAAGCTCAACCTCGGTCTCACCCCGATCCATGGTTTTTAAATCCGCGACCACATACGGTAAAATTCCGCTTCCCTCCACATGCTCGGCATACCATTGGTAAATCTGCCTGATTCCGCCGGCGCCATAGCGTTTAATTAACGGAGTTCCGGCTTCCACGATAATTCTATCGCTCAAGGGCAATTGTTCTATAATTCCTTTAGCATCTTCAAGAGTGCTGTTCAAGGCAATCTGCAAATAGCATTTTTTACGGTTTAATATTGATTTGATTCGATGACTCATACATCTAATATTACCATAGCTTTTATTTCGCGTCATCAGATGCCAAACAGTAGTATGCGAAAGTGTACACAAAAATCATTCCAACATTCTCAAGAATGTCGGAATGATTTTTGTATGTAAAATCGTATGTTTTAGATCACCAATAACCGGAAAATTTCAGCCGTATTGGCATAATAAACGCTTCCGGCTAAAAGAAGCAGGAGAAACGTGGCATAGGCAATGTGGCGCGGATGGCGCTTCTCAATCTCCAAAAATAGGGTCAACATGAGCGAGAAGAAAATCAAGCCGCCGAGAATTATATATATGGCGTAGGTTAAATGGCGTGGCGAGGTGAAAAGTTTTTCAAGAAGTGTTATGGCGCGTGCGTCAAATGCGGGAGGCGCAATTTCCGATTCCGGCGTATTTTCAGTCGCATCTATATTTTTTACGGCGACAAACATCTCGTTCTCCTCTATGGTTTCCAAATGCGCGGCGGCAACTGCCGGAGGAGTTACTGGAGATGGGGGAGCGGCCGGAGGCGCCGGCTTTGGTGAAGGTGCTGGTTTTGGCGCCGGAATGGTTTGCGAAGCAAGCATTGCGCTTCGTACCGGTTTTCCAAACATCTGCACCACAAAAATTGTGTCGCGTCCCTGATATATGCCACGGGACGTGGCAATGCCGATTTCGGTGAAATTGCCGTTTAAGATATTGGCGCGGTGTCCCGGAGAATTCATCCAGGCGCGTTCCACATCCAAGGAATCGGTGAAATTAACCGCAAGATTTTCGCCCGCGTAACTGAAACGGTATCCGGTATCAGTAAACCAATACCAGGGCGATTTTCCGTCGGGCGACGTATGAGCAAAATATCCTTGGGCTGCCATATCAAGGGCTTTGCGCCGCGCCGTTTCTTCAAGTATGGGGTTTACTGCCAAAGGAGGAAGGGAGGAGGTGTGCCGGTCAACATTGGCAAGCTCAACCAATACTTTCGGCAATATAGCCGCATAAAAATCACCGGTACGCAGAAGAAATGGCAGAAAAAAAAGCAGGGCGATTACTGCCGCCAGCATAAAAACGCTCGGTTCGCCAAAAATATGCGGACGAAATTTATTTTCCGCATGAGGTATTAAATATTTTTTAAAGTATTTTAGCACATTTTAAGTATATCATAGTTTGGGACAAAAATCAAATTCCCGCGTATATACGCGGGAATTTTACTTCGTAAAAGGTTTAATTAAACTGCGCTTTTTACGGAAGAATTCGTCTGCGATATGATCGGAAAATTAGCGCAATAATAAAAAGTATTGCGATGCCGCCAAGCGCCCACACCCACCCTGATATTTTAGCGTCTGAAATTACCTGGGCGGTTTTTACTGCGGCTGTATCCCGATTTTTTTCTCCGATGTCAGCATTGTCTTTTTTCTCATTTATTGAAGAATCAACTTTCTCCGTCGCCGTTTTGTCCGCTGTTTCGGCAAGGGCAATACTTTCCGTTTCCCCCACAATGCTTTGTCCTGCCACCATCGGTTCGCCCGCGCCGGTTTCTTCGCTCGCAAATGATGCGTCGTTAATTGTTGATGCGATCAGCGGTTTTATCCCGGAAGTAGTAAAGCTTCGTTCAAAACTCACCGTATCGGGTGATGCGTGTGAAATCGTACGGTAGTAATACGTGGTTCCGGGCAAAAGGCCGGTTAGAACAACTGAATGGAATGTAACGCCGCTAATTGAGGCGGGAGTGTCAAATTCCGGTGTGGAAAAGGCATATCCGTAATTAGGAGATATGGAAAAATTGAAAGTCCCTGAAGCCGTGTCATATATCACGCGGCTGGTTGAGAGAAAACTCGTAAGCCAGGTTATCGTTGCCGTGGTTTCTTCAACAGACACATCTCGTTCGTCATTAATGACAAGACCTTGAATGCCCCCACCGCCTCCTCCGCCTCCGCCTCCACCACCTCCTCCTTCGCTACCATCTTCGCTTTCTCCTCCGCCGCCTTCATCGCCCTTAAACCCGATGAGAATATCAAAGCCAAGCGATTTTTCTTGATAAGAATTATCTGTGCCCGGAACAAAGCGCACCAAGAAATCATATTGGGTTTGGGCGCCTCCGCCCGCAAGATCCGAGAGTGATACTTCTCCCGCGCCAAAAAATGCCGTGAGCGTTGTGGTCGCGTAGCGCAAAACCCCATTTTCGTATATTCCGATTTCAAAAACATCAGCCAGTCCGTCCGGGTCGCTTTCGTTTATCGCCTCAACGATAATTGGCTTGGAATCCGGAGTATTATTTTTTACTTTTGCCCATCGGCTTATTTCTGATCCTGGCAGGAAATTGGCCTCGTTAAAAAGCGGGGTTGCTTCAAAATCAACCTCTAAATCAACCGGGGCCGCCAGGACAGACGGAGCCCAGAGAAGCGCCGTTATTGCGAATATTAAATTGTATTTTATATATTTCATATAGTTGCTTGCCCCGTTAGACCTTCGTTGGAAGGTTCTAATGGGGGTTCTGGTGTTGGTTCTTCTTGGGGGGGTTCAACTATTTCTACGGGTTTAGGCGGTTCAATTGCTTCTTCCTCCGGCGGTTGAGGCGGTTCTTCGGCTGTTATATTTTCCGGTTCTGCCGGAGAAGTTTCTCCGGATGTCGGAATTGTTTCAACCGCTTCTGTTTGCCCCGTTACATTTTCTTCTTCAACCGCCGCGGGTTCTTCAGAAATTGTTTCACTCATATCCGCCGGCGTCTCGCTGTTTTCATCAGTCGGTAAAACTATATCTTCCGCAATAGGTTCTTCCGTGGGCAAGGCCTCCACTGTTTCCTCCGGTGCGCTTATGGTTTCTTCTTCCGCCATTGGGAGCGATTCTTCCGGTTCATCCGCCATTGGTTCGGTCGTATTTTCTACTTCGAGCATCGCATTTTCAATTACAGGTTCGGCGCCTAAACTTATGACGCTATCGGGCAAGGACTCGTCAGTTTCAGCGGCCGCAATTTTATTCGTTCGTCCCGGAGTCGGGATCGGGTCAACCCAGGCGCCGATACCATCGGGAATCCGGGCGTATGACTTGTTGGGCGGCACACTGCCGCAACTTCCTGAAGCATCGGTTGAATTTTCCTCTCCAGGACTTGGCTCAATTTCACAAAAGTCGGGATCATCATACGAATGCGAATCAATTAGATTGTTCTCCGCATCAAACAACCTTACCGTATCCCCGGTATTATTAAGAATCGGCTTATTCATATAAACCACCAGCCAGCTCTTGCCTCCGATGATGGTCGTGGCCGGCGATGTATTTAAAGCTGTTATTACCACTTTATTGCCCTCGCCGTCGGTGGCGTCCCGGGTGTACCAGCCGGCCACATCAATAGATTCAGTGCTGTTGTTGTAAATTTCAATCCATTCTCCTTGCGGTATATCGCTTGCGTCATTGCCAAAATCAAATCCGTAAGCAACGCCGTCCGGCCTGGGCAGGAATTCATTTAATACCACCATCTTGCCGGCAGTAAGAATAAAGCTCATTTTCTCCTCATCGGTAAATCCTCCAGCGCCATAAGAGATAACATTGGTCTGCCAACCTTTGAAGACAATGTCAAACCGGCATTCATCTCCGTTAGTGAAAGAATCTTGGTCAACCGGCAGTTCAATGTTGAATTTCCAGGTCCCCAAAGCAGTCAAAGCGGAAGTATCAAGCGACATCAAATTGCCGTCATATTTCTCAACCCCGTTTAATTTTGCCTGAATGCTAAGAGCGCCGCAAAAATTATCCTCGTCGGAAATTTCTTCGGTTTCAAGAGTATATTGAAAATCCATTCCGCCGCTGTTGAGCAAGACCGAGCTTTTGGAAATAGTTTCGTCCAGGCCTATTGAATTCTCATATTCATAAGAGCTTAGGGCAAAATCAAGCGAGGCGGCGGTAAAAGCGTTGTCTGATGACCCCTCGGTATCACTATAATAAGCCAGGGTCTGCCCAATGGCGAAAAGGCCAGTCCAATTCAAGGAAAATATAAGAAGCAATGCCACGCTCTTAAATAGAGGCGCTATTTGTAAAGCACCGGTTTCTTTTTTTAGAATTTTTCTTATCGGTATCCGAATTGAGCCGTCTTTCATTTTTTTAAACGAGATTTTTTGCATTATTAGTTGTTCGCCGCTTTTAATGTTTTATTCTTTTTGGTTTTTTTGATTTCTTCCCAGATTTTTTGAGCTTGATCCCAGACAATAATCAGGGCCGGTATAATAATCAGCGCCAAAAATCCATAAGTCGTGCGCGCGGTTTCAATCGCATAGCCAAGATACGGAACAGAAAAATATACTTTGCCTATAACCTGGCTTTGTAAGACCTCTCGGGTGTCCCGCTCTTCGTTGGCGTCTCCTTTGGTGATGTATATCGGATTGCCCCGTTCCACTCTCATTTCAACAATCCGGTGCGTGGTCGGCACTTTCTGCCCCTTCGCATTTTTGAAATTTCCGTTAAAAGTGAGCACATCCCCGATTTGGTAAGATGAGGCCTGTTTGATAAGCGCAACGCTTCCGGTTTTTATGGCGGGCTCCATTGAACCGGAATTCACTACCCGGAATTGATACATCCCCGGAATTGGAAATGCGGAAATAACGATAATTAAAGCTACGGCCGCGAGTGCTGTCATAAAAGCGTAATATCCGTATTTTCCTATTTTTTTCATTCCATCCATTCCAGGGGCCCTAAGGCCTTTATTACTCCGCCTTTTGTCACAAGCAAAAAGCGAAGCAAAAAGGACTCAAATCGGTTTACCGCGGTGGATTAAGGTTCACGTCGGCGCATTTGAAATTCGGATTGTTGCGGACTTGTTCCACATATAACTTAAGATCGGCTGTTAAGGAATCAGTCTGCGTTTCATCGCCCATTGAACTGCCGTTGCAGGTAACTGTTCCGTCACCTCCGACAATCGGAGTTCCCGCACAAAGATTGAGTTGCAAGAGTTCAACCGGAATCTCTGGATTCAGTGATCCATTGTTCGTAGTGGAATCATGAAGCGCGATTTCGGTGAATACGTCAAAGAATGAATCCACAAAACGTTTCTCTGCCGGCTCATTAAGTTTTCCGTTTCCATTGGAGTCAAACCAACCGAGCGCGTGAACATTGCGGAAAAGTTCTCCACCTCCGTCACCATCTTCGCCGGGGGTATTATCGCCGGCTTCTTGTTCGGGATCCGTAAGACTGTTTTCGTCATCGTGGACGTTTTTAATCAGAAAGCATGCCCATGCCGGATTATTGTCCACATGTAAGCTGATGCTTCTTCTGAACCAGTCTCCAGGCTTCACATCCGTGAATTCAAAGAATTTCTCTGAAGTAAGGTTTGTGGCTTCCCACGGAGCGCCAGGGATACCTACGCCGTTTCTAAATGCCCCAAAGCTGTCGACACTTAAGTCAATTGATCCCGCAGTAAAGACATTCCCCGTTGATGTCTCCGTGTCGTTGAAGAATGCTATGGTGGCGCCGATTACCAAGGCGGCAACAGCCACAACCATAGATCCACTGATAATAATCTTTTTCATAGTTGTTTTTTATTTAACCAAGTTAAAGATTAGTCTATGTGGGTAAGCCTTCTTCCAAAAGATGCGGGTTACACACAAACCCGTCATTGTTTCTTGCCTGTTCAGCGTAGAAGCTGATAGTTGCGGTCATGCGGTCAGTTTGAGTTTGGTTATCCTCATCAGAACCATCACAGGTTACCGGGCGAACAATCGGTCCGCTGTTGTCCGGATTTCCTGCCACGTCAAGCGGCGAGTAGGGCTCATTATTATTAAACTCACCGTAGCACCATGCCTTACCAATGTAATAAGTATCACCACCTGTCAAAGCTCCACCGAAGATACCACCATTTTCTGGTTCTGCTAAAGCAATAGTTGCGACTTCGTCAACCTCAAGATTTCCAAGAGGTCCTGCTGGAAGAAGCCGTTCGCCCACTTCCCATACATTGTCTCCATCATCCACCCACCAAATAAAGTCAACGGCATTCGCTAATTCGCCCTTTGGATCAACATCCGCATCCGTATCGCCGTCCTCAAGCTCTGGTTCTGTGGAAGAAACATCCTCGTCTGAGTCAAGACGAACATCAACACACGCATACGCGTCATTGCTGTTTACGTGAAGTGAAATCGTGTCTTCTCCCCAGTCGCCAGGTTTCAAATCACTGAAATTGAAGAAAAACTGACCATTAAGATCAAGGGGCTCTAGCCAACTGGTACCTTGGTTGAGAACAAGATGTCCCTCATCATCAACATTTGCGCTGTAGTAAGATTCGTTATCGATTTTAAGATCGATTGCTCCCGCGGTGAAAGTATTGCCGGTGGAGGTTTCCGTGTCGCTGAAGAAAGCCGTAGTGGCTCCCACCACAACCGCGGCCACTGCCGCGATAACTGACAAACTTAATATAATCTTTTTCATAATAATAAATGTAGTTTTTTACTGTTTTTCAGATAGTTTATACCCCATACCGTATGGCACGGGAGCTATTACGCCCGTGCGCCATTTGGCACAGGGCTTACTCTCTGAAAAATAGTTTTAATTTGTAATGATTTTCTACCCACCCTGAACATAATTCAGGTCTTAATTGGTGTGGGGTTTTTCCCGGCATCGACCTTTCCCTCCTAAAAATCCAGGCGCAATCCTTCTAAATCACTGATTATTAAAGGGATTGCGCCTGTGTTTCAATTTTCTGCGCTGTATTTAATGCTGAAATTAATTAAATTAAATTACTATTAAGATTGGGTACATCTTATCATATAACCATAACAGAGTCAAGTATCCGTTGGATTTTTAACTTCGGAGGATGATTTTCCCATCACCAATTCCAGTAATTGGCCTTTTTTGGCAATTACTCCTCCTAAAACCAAAATGCTTGCCAGGAATATTACTGCATAGTATATGCTGTTCTGATATAAAAGTCCACCAAAGTAATAAAATAGAAAGAGTCCGGGTATTGAACCGATTAAGGATGATAAGAAAAATTTCCAGGAACTCATGCGCGTTAAGCCAGCGGCGTAACTTATGTAATCAAACAGGGAATTGGTGCAAAGGCGGAGCGCCACCATTCCCCAGAATTTTTTCTTTTCGGAAAGCGTTGCTTCCCATGTCTCAATTTTTTCCAAAGATGCGATCCGGCGCACCACTGGTTCGCGGAAATAACGAGCAATCCAAAATGCGATCATGGCGCCCAGCATTATTCCCGCCTCTCCATAGATAAGACCCCAGACCCAGCCGAATGCGAGTAGCCCCGCGATGTCAAAAATAGCTCCCGGAATCGGGGGAATAATAATGGACAGGGGACGCAGCAGCATAAAGATCAGCGGCGCCAAAACCGGGTTATTATTTAACATGGAGACAAGTATTTCCTGCATAATTTTTATAATACATTTAAGCCAATTATTAGTCCACACTAAAAAATCCTATTGAAGTCCGACTTCAATAGGATTGAAGTCGGACTTCAATAAATCAAAGGTCTTGTGAATAACAAATGGGCGTTGATTTTTATCCGAGAAATAGTATACTTTGAGCATGCTCCACATTTCAATTGCCGCGGAAAAATTGTTTGAAATTTTCGGAATGGCGATCACCAATACCCTGCTTATGAGCTGGATTACATCCGTATTTCTTATCGCTGGCGCGGTTTTTCTTTATCGCCGGACGGCAAAAATTCCGCTGACTTTTCAGAATATTTTTGAATCGGCAGTTGAATGGATGCTGGGCATGATGGAAGGGATTTTTGGCTCGCGGGAGAAGGCCGAGAAATATTTTCCGATCATTGCCACAATTTTTATTTTTATCTTAATTTCTAACTGGCTTGGGATTTTACCCGGTATTGGCTCGGTGGGATTTTTAGAGCCAGCTATGAGCATACATGAAGAAGATGGACATGGCGTAACTAGGTTTATCCCTCTATTTAGATCTTCGGCCAGCGACCTGAATTTTACGCTGGCGCTGGCCATTACAGCCGTTCTTCTTGTTAATATCATGGGGGTGCGAGCAACGGGGTTTGGGGCGCATATGCGAAAGTTTTTCACCTTAAAAAGTCCGGTTGACTTTTTCGTGGGGATACTTGAATTTATCGCGGAATTTGCTAAAATTGTTTCATTCTCGTTCCGGCTTTTCGGGAACGTATTTGCCGGAGAAGTTTTGCTGGCGATTACCGCGTTTCTTGTCCCATTCTTTATTCCGGTGCCATTTCTGATGTTGGAAGTGTTTGTGGGATTCATCCAGGCCCTGGTATTTTCCATGTTAACCATGGTGTTTATTAGTTTAGCGGTACAACATCATTAATAATAAATGTGATGCCAATCCGATGCGAATTTAATGCCAATCCGGCGAATTGCGAATAGTTATTCTTCGAGTGAAATCGAGAAGACACCTTAAATGTATATTCTCGACAGGCTCGAATAGTAACTGATTCGCGATTTGTAGATTTGCCTAAAATTTGTAGATTGGCATCTTGTAAATATGGATGCAGAATCAATTCGACTGCTTGCCACCGCCGGAGCAATCGCGGTAGGAGCCACAGCTCCGGCCATAGCCATTGGCTATATGGCGGCTAAAGGATTGGAAGCCATCGGCCGAAACCCCGAGGCGGCTCCCAAAATCCAGACCGCTATGATACTCGCCATTGCGTTTGCCGAGGCCATCGCAATTTATGCGCTGGTAGTGGCGCTGATAATTAAATTTGTTTAATCGCTAACAGCACGAACAGTAACGAACAGCACCAACAGGACTGTTCGCGCTGTTCGCAAGCCGCCAAAGGCGGCGAAACTGTTCGCGCTGTTCGTATTTGTGGAGGAACTCATCCACAATTTTGGGATTGATTGGAAATTGCTACTCGCGCAGGCGGTCAATTTTTTAATCCTTCTTTTTATATTAAAGCGTTTCGCCTACGCGCCGATTTTGAAAATGCTCCGTTCGCGTAAAGAGGGGATTGAGAAAGGATACGAATTTATGCGTGAGGCGGATGAGCGGCTTAAAGGCGTAGAAGCGTTTCGCGAAGAAAAAGTTAAAGAAGCCAATCAGGAGGCCGTATCCGTTGTTAAGCGCGCCGAAAATGTTGGCAAGGAAAAGCAGGGCGAAATTATAGCATACGCCAATAAAAAAGCGGAAAATCTGGTTTTGGAGGCTAAGCGTGTTATAGGCGAAGAACGTGCCAAGCTTGAAGAAAATGTTTCCCGCGACGCAGAGGCGCTTGTGCGTTCAGGTATTGAACGAGTACTTGGCAAACTTCCGGCCGAAGCAAGAGATAAAGAGTTAATTCATGAAGCGTTAAAAGAACTTAAAGGCGCGTAACACCTACCCTGAGTAAACCTTTAAAGGCGAGCGTATTGCTGTTTTTAAAACAATGGGAGGAGCGATTTGCTTGGTTTTCGCCGAAGGCGAAAAAATCGCGACGACCCTTAGCGAGGCCGTCGCCGGAACGGCCGAGTCGTGTTTTAAAAACGGTAATACCGAGCATATGAAATATTCACCACGACAATACGCAGAAGTGCTTCTTTCCGCGCTTGAAGGAAAATTGGAAAAAGAGCGGAAAGAAATTTTAAAGCGGTTTGTAAGCGTATTGGCCAAGAATCGCGACTTGTCGCGCCTTGGCGCAATTTTGTGCGAGTTGGAGCGCGAGTTTTTTAAAAAATCCGGTATGAAAAAGATATGGGTTGAATCTGTGTCGCCGTTATCTGTTGGCTTGCGTAAAGAAATTGAGGCGGCGGTCGGAGGAAAAACCTATTTACACGAGAAAATAAATCCGTCGCTTTTGGCCGGAATCAGGATTTTGATCAATGACGAGCTTTTGATTGACGCAAGCGCCCGCAGGCAAATTGAGAAATTGTTTAAAGTTGGACTTCGAACAGTGCATGAGCTCGATCTGTGAAATTGTATAATCTTAGCATTTGTGCTAAAGTTGCTTTATGCCGATGTCTAAACTAGGAGAAAAAATTAGTATGTTGCAACGCGCTCGAGGGGATATTACCCGCATTCTTGATCGTTATTGTGTTACTTTGCCCGAAGTTATGGGGATTACCAGATCGAGAATTGATCCAGACGAGGAAATCTGGGGAAGAGTTAAGAAAGACTATGAGGGGATTCAAGAAGAGATGCTGAAAGAGCGTTATCCCCGCTTATGGGCAAGCCGAAAAAAGAGATAACAGCATTCTTGGATGCAAGCGTTCTCGTAGCCGCCGCACTTTCGCCGAGTGGTGGTTCTTTTCGCATTCTTAACGAATCACTGCTACACGGATTTGGGTTTGTTACCTCGCCTCATGCTTTTGGAGAATCCGAACGTGTGCTTATTCGTAAATATCCCGATCGTGTTGTTGAACTTCATCACCTGGCTGTATTTCTAAATATGGTACTCGATACTTCGGAAAAGTTTGCGGCTCAGTTTACCGAGATTATAAACGTCAAAGATGTTCCGATACTTGCAGCGGCCGTAGAGGCCGGCGTTGACGTTTTAATAACCCTTGATCGGGAGCATTTTTTGAATAATCAGTTGTTAAAGGACAAGCTTCCTGCTTTGGAGATTTTAACCCCCGGAGATTTTATACAAAAATATTTTCTATGATATCTGAAACTAAAATCTGCCAAAATTGCAAGCAGAACTTCGTCATTGCGCCGGAGGATTTTGCATTTTACGAAAAAATTCATGTACCCGCGCCGACTTTTTGTCCGGAGTGCCGTACACAACGCAGGATGGTATTTCGGAACGAATTCCTTCTTTATAAGAAAAAAAGTGCTTTTTCAGGAGAAGAAATTTTTTCTATGTTTCCTCCTCTCTCCTATCCTAAAGTTTATGAAAATAAAAAATGGTACTCAGATGAGTGGGACCCCATGCAATTTGGGAAAGAGGTTGATTTTACGCTACCAATTATTGAGCAGGTTTTTGAACTTTTGAAATTGGTTCCACATGCTGCACGCTCTGTTTCTGAAAGCACTTTAATAAATAGTGATTATTCCAATAATGCCAATCATTTGAAGAATTGTTATCTTGTTTTTAATGCGGCGCATGACGAAAATTGCATTTATGGAAACGATATCTATAATTCAAAAGATTCGATAGATAATTTGACAATAAAACAAGTCGAACTTTCTTATGGTAATTTTCTAGTAACAAAATCAAGTCGCATTTTTTTCTCTTCTGACTGTGAAAATTCGTATGATATTTATTTTTCGAAAAACCTGAGAGGTTGCTCGAATTGCTTCGGTTGTGCGAATCTACATAATAAAAATTATTATATTTTCAATAAACCTTATAGCAAAGAGGAGTATCTAGAGAAAATTAAAACATTTGATTTAGGGTCCTATAAATTTATTAACGAAACGATAATCAAAAGCACTAATTTCTGGCTTAATTTTCCGAATCAATACCTGCACATAAGAACTAATGTAAATAGTAGGGGAAGTGAATATGTATATAATTCGAAAAATATTTTTAATTCCTATTATGTAAGAGAGGCAGAAAATGTTAAATATTCACAATTTGTGATAACTCCGCCAGCCGCGCATATTTATGACCAAACTCTTTTTGGTGAAGGGGCTTCTTTTGATTATGAATGTTTGATATGTGGACTCGGCGTTAATAATATGAAGTTTTGCAGAGAGTGTTGGTCAAATCTTCACGATGTTCAATATAGTATGTACTGTCAAAATTCCTCCAACCTCTTCGCCTGCATCGGATTACGCAACAAATCCTACTGCATCCTCAACAAGCAATACACCAAGGAAGAGTATGAAAAGTTAGTCCCCAGGATCATAGAGCATATGAATACTATGCCCTATATAGACAAGAAAGGTAGAGTATATAAATATGGTGAATTCTTCCCATCCGAACTCTCTCCCTTCTCATATAACGAAACCATAGCCCAGGAATACTTCCCGCTAACCCGCGAACAAGCAATAGAGCAGGGATACTCCTGGAAAGACCCGGAACCCCGAAACTACGAGATCCAGATTAAAAATAACCAGATACCCGACCATATTAAAGATGTAGGAGATGATATTATAAATAAAGTCATTGAATGCGCTCATGCTCAAGGAAGCCCTGCGACCGGCTCAGGGCAAACTGCCAAAGCAGTTTGTAACGAACAGTGCACCGAGGCCTTTAAGATTATCTCCCAAGAGCTTGCCTTTTATCGTAAAATGAGTATTCCTTTACCCCGTTTATGCCCCAACTGCCGGCATTATCAGAGAATTAAACAAAGAAACCCCTTGAAACTGTGGCCAAGGAGATGCGAATGCGAAGGTCAAAAGTCAAAAGATAAAGGACCGAATCAATATACGAATACCGCTACTCATATCCATGGCGAGCATACTTGCCCGAATGAGTTTGAGACATCCTATGCGCCGGAGAGAGAGGAGATAGTGTATTGCGAAGCGTGCTACAATGCAGAGGTTGTATAATGAAAGCAGGCGGAGTCCCGCCTCAATTCAGATATTAATTGGGTTTTGAGATGCGATAAGTCGTAGGCGTTGCCGCGAGATAACCCTAATTTTACTGCTGACTTCGTACGGAATTGGGGCGGGACGAAAGTTGCTATAATAGTGAGGTTGTATAAATGTACATCTTAAACGTGATCGCGTTTAAGATGTACATTTATGAAGTATTTATGCAGGAGCAAGAAATAATTTATTCCAAAAATTTGCCGCGAGTTTGGCGGGATGAGATTACGGTTAAGGACTCATTGACGCAAACCCTAATTTTCAGCGGCAAAATTCCTGAAAAAGTAAATTTAAAAATACGGCTTGCAGAAAAAGGGGCGCGGGGAGAGATTACGTTTGTTTATTTGGGCAAAGAAAAAAACAGTACGCAAATAAACATTATTCTGATTCACGAGGCGCCGGATACTTATGGAAGAATTTCGTTAAAAGCCGCGCTTTTTGATGAATCGCGTTTGAATTTTCGCGGGATGCTGGAAATCGGGACAAATGCCAAAGGCGCGGATTCGTATTTATCGGCCAAAGTGCTTTTGGTCTCGCCTCAAGCACGCGCGGAAATTTATCCGCAGCTGGAAATAAAAACCGACGAAGTAAAGGCATCGCACGGCTCAAGCATCGGGCGGATTGAAGAAAATCAACTTTTTTATCTGCAGAGTCGTGGAATAAAGAAAGAAGCGGCGCAAAATATTATTTTGTCGGAATTTTTTAAAGGGATCCCGAAAGAAGTTTTTTCTAAGTTTGTCCCCATGGTATAGGAAAGAAGTGTAAAAGGCGTCACGGGCAATGAGAATGGATTTTGGCAAAGAAAAAAGAGTGGTTTAGAGTGACGCTCACAGCACTTGTTTGCTAGGTTGTCGCGCTGGACTTCCCCAGCTCCTCCTTGTCGAGGCACGCACGGCACGTCTCGAGAAGCAAGGTCTTTTCTACGGCATTGTACAAGCCGGTCTTGTCCAGCTCCTCCTTGGAGTCGGCGATCTTCTGGCCGGTGAACTGCTCGCCGCAGATGCAACAGGTCTCCGTAAACTCCCGAATGTACTCCATGGCACACCTCCTTCAAAAGGTTTATTGAACTGATCACAGTATAGCATGGAAGTATGATACTTGTCAAGTTTTTGCCACCATGGCATTTTCAATATTTCGGTAAATCCGGCAGTGATGCAACGGAAAAAACGGCTTAAAATATAGAAAATTCCTACGGTTGGTTATTGAAAAAGTAGAGGTATCACGGGCAATAATAACATCCTTACAAACTTGAGAATGTAAGTATGTTGTTGGAAAGAAATATAAAAAGTTCCATGGAAATAAATTATAAAAAAGATTTCCCGATTTTTGAAAAACGTGGCGGTGAAAAGCCCTTTGTGTATTTGGATTCGGCGGCCATGGCGCACTCGCCCCGCGCGGTGATTGAGGCGGTCGTGGCTCACGCGGAAAAATTTCGTTCCAATGTTCATCGCGGGGTATATGCTTTGTCCGAGGAGGCGACCGAAGCGTATGAAGGAGCGCGCGAAATTGTGCGAAAATTTTTGAATGCGCGATCAACCGGTGAAATCGTATTTACCCGAAATACCACCGAGGCGTTAAATCTGGTCGCTTCATCATTCGGCAGAAACTTTTTGCAGGTGGGCAACCATATTTTAGTTTCTCGCGCCGAACATCACTCTAATTTTCTTCCTTGGCAGCAATTGCGAGATGAGAAAGGAATTATTCTTGACATTTTAGACGTAGATGAGAACGGCGAAATTACGTTTGGGGCGATTGAGCGTGCTGTAACGCCGCAAACCAAACTTGCTGCTTTTTCTTTTGTCTCAAACGTACTCGGAGCCATCAATCCGGTTAAAGAAATGGGAAAATTTTTTCGCGAGCGCGGGATAATATTTGTGGTTGATGCGGCGCAGGCCGCTCCGCATATTCCCATAGATGTTCAAAACATCGGCTGTGATTTTTTGGCATTTTCCGGATATAAATTGGGTGCTCCTACAGGGATCGGATCCCTGTATGGAAAGGAGGAGATACTTGAAAAAATGCCGCCGTTTTTGCGCGGAGGGTCTATGATACGCGAGGTAACTGTTGAAAAGGCGGAGTGGAATGATCTGCCGTGGAAATTTGAGGCAGGCACCCAGAACATCGAGGGCGCAGTAGGGCTCGGTGCGGCTATTAAATATATAGAAGGGATTGGATTTGAAACAATTCGTAATAGTGAAGAAATTTTGCTTAAAAAAACTTTGGCGGTTCTGGAAAATATAAAAGGAGTCAGATTCTTTGGCCCGAAAAATGTTTTGTGCCGCGTAGGCGTTGTAAGTTTCGTGATTGACGGCATACATCCGCATGATCTGGCATCTATTCTTGATCAGGATGGCGTGTGTATTCGCGTGGGGCATCATTGCGCTATGCCGCTTCATCAATGGCTCGGAGTTCCGGCAACCTGCCGCGCGTCATTTTGGGTATATAATGAGCCGGAAGATGTTGCGCGATTGCGGGAGGGAATTGAGAAAGCCATCCACACTTTAAAGTATTAAGTATTCAGTATTTAGTATTAAGGGTTTCCGCTTTCGACTCCTTAATATTTGATTCTTAATATTTGATACTCGTTTATGCCAAATTCTATTTATCATGATTTTATTTTGTCTCATCACCGCAATCCGCAAAACTACGGCCTTGCGTTGAATTTTGATATAGAAATAAAAGGGTCAAACATGATTTGCGGGGATTCAATGTATGTACGCCTGAAATTTGACGGAGATTCTGTCATGGGTGTTTCATTTGAGTCGGATAGCTGCGTGGTAAGTCGCGCCGCCGCATCACTCACCTCTGAATATATTAAAGGCAAAACGCGGGATGAAATTTGGGCAATCCCGCCAGAAAAAGTCGCGGAACTTTTGCAAATTTTATTGACTCCGTCACGAATGAAATGCGCCACGCTTTTTCTTGATACTATACGTAAAGCGATTTAGAATAAAAATAACCCGCTGCACAGGGCGCAGGCATGGAAGATTTTTCTGTTTTGAACGCAGGAGGGACCGGGGCTGGTGCCGGTTTGATTAATGGGAGCAAGCGATATTCATCCAGTTCGGCGGCATAGGTGTGACCAGTTTTCAAGAATACTCCTTTGATTACCGCCACTTTATGCTTAAAGATTCTTGTATAGTAATCAAATGGTTCGCTTTCACCGATGGTTTCAACTATATCTCCCAGTGGCGATTGAAAGATTAGTCCCCTGGCTATGGATTTCTGATGGGCGTAGTTCATTGTAGTCCATCCGCCGGTTAGAGGAGCTGGTAATATAATACGTTATAATTTAAAATGAGTCAAGATACGCAAGAAAATCAATCTTCGTCGGATAAGGAAATCCCTCAACATGCTTGGGATGATTCTTCTGGCGAGAAGAATCAAAAATCCGTAAGAATCGGTAAAATTATTGTGGACAGAAATTTATGCATTGGTGCCGCGTCTTGCATAGCGGTGGCACCAGGAGTTTTTCAATTGGATTCCGAAAATAAAGCTGTAGTATATAATGAAAAAGGAGCGGATGATGAGACAATTTTGCTTGCCGCAAAATCCTGCCCCACTCGGGCCATATTGGTGTTTGACGAGGAAGGAAATCAAGTTTACCCATAAAACGAATGGGCACGAATTTTTAAACGAATCAGCACGAATCACGAATAATTTTTGATTCGCGTAAATTAGTTTTTGATTCGTGAAAATTCATAAAATAACTATGAAATATCAAGAATCAATAAAAAAGGTCCTAACAAAATTTATATCCACCATTTCTGTAGATGCGCATTGTGATATTCCCTGTGGAGTTTACGATCCTACTCCGGCTAAAATCGCGGCCAAAACAGTGCAGAAAATGGTAATGCAGATAAATGAATTAAAAGCGCCGGACATGATGGACGAGCTTGCCATAAAGTCCTATTTTAATTCAATTGGACGTAGAGTCGCGGTAAAAGAAAATCATGCGGAGTTGTGTAAAAAAGAGCTCCAAATTCTTTGGTCGGATTTTTTTAAGCCCGAACATGTTGAAAAATACTCCAATCTCCACGATATGTTCTGGAAGGCATTGAAGTTATGCTCCAAAAATAAGCAGGAAATCAATACGGACGCGGCAGGCGATTTGGTAAAAGCCGTGGATGAAATTGCAAAAATGTTTTATGAGATTAAAAATTCGCCCGATAAATATGATGCGTATAAAAAAATTACTGACACGTTGTTTTGATTTTGTGCCAATCAAGCGCGCCATTTTCTTGATAAAAATTGAAGGTGAAAGCATGTGGCCCGTATTAATTCCCAGGCGGCAGTATCTGGCGACAAATATGCTGCCGATCCGGCGTGGAGATTTGGCGGTATTTTATAACCCGCAAAATAAGCAAGAGATTTTTGTGAAGCGGATTTCCAGAATTTCTAATGGCAAATATTATATGGAAAGTATGGTCTCGTGGGGAAGTTCTTGCCGCGATTTCGGATGCGTTATCCGAAAAAACATTTTAGGCAAAATTTTATGATAGAAAAGATAAAAGCAATACTCGAGGAAGTCCGACCGATGCTCGCCCAGCATTTGGGCGATATTGAATTTGTTAAATTTGAAAACGGCGTTGTTTATGTAAAAATGCTTGGAACTTGTGTTGGTTGTCCGCTTTCGCAAATTACCTTGAAAGCTGGGGTAGAAGAAATTTTGAAATCAAGAATAAGCGGGGTAAGCAGAGTAGAGGCAGTCGTGTAATTGATCCATTAAAATATCCCGCGAAAGCGGGATTTTTTAAAAAATTATAGTCGTTGCGGAAAATCGGAAATTATTCCGTCAACTCCAAGCCGTTTCATCCGCCAAATGTGCCAGCGGGAATTTACAGTCCAGACATGTATGCGCATTTTGGCACTGTGGGCAACATTCACCAGATCCGGCTCCTCCAAAATATATCCATATGGAGGGTGAATCGCATGTGCGTATTTTTCTTTTGCCCTTGCAACAAATTCTCCATATCCAAGATATTTAATTTTTTTGGTGGTTGCCAAGAGCGCAATGGGAATATTCGGATACAGCACTTTCATTTTAGTAAGATCTTCCCAAGATGAGCTAGAATCTGGGTCGTTATCATCCGTATCAAACGCTGAAACAATTACGTTTTTTTCCATTTCCCAGGCGCTGGCAATTCTTCCAATTTCCTGCGCAACTCCGGCCTCTTTTGCCTCGGCATTTATAAAGATGAATTTTTCGTCGAAACGATCCAATACTTGGGCAAATGTGGGTATGGTTTCGCCATTATCTGTTTGAAATAATTTAAGATCGCGATACAGGATGTCTCCGACTTTGCCGCTGCCATTTGTGGTGCGGTCAATGGTCTCGTCGTGTATAACCACCGGAACGCCATCTTTGGTCCTGCGCACATCAAGCTCTATGGCGTTGGCGCCGCATAAGAGCGCAAGACCAAACGATCCAATAGTATTTTCTCCATAGCGCGGGAATCCCGGCGCGCCTCTATGCCCGAATTTCAGCATTTCCGGCCTCGTAAATTATTAAGATACTGGCATTAAAATATCACCTCTGATTTTAAAAGTCCAGATTTATGGGTATTGTATCTGATCCGAAACTTTTGTAAAATATTTATAGTAATAATAAGAGACCGTTGAATAAATACCCTAAAACGTCATTCTGAGGGAGCAAAGCGAGTCCTGAGCGACAGCGAAGGAACCCTCTGCAATATAGTTGGATCCTTCACTACGTTCAGGATGACCTCCGGGGTCAGATTCTTAGCGGAGTTTACCTTTAGATTCTTCACGGAGTCTGCCCTGGGATGTTTCGCTTCGTTCAACATGACAACTGAAGGGTTCAGAATGACGGACGAAGAACTCAGAATGACTTAAAACAATTATTCAATGGTCTCAATAAATATCATGGGTGATAATGAAGAAAAAAATAAAAATCTACAGGCCCTGAATGAAAATCAGCCCACCACCCGGCAGGTTGCGGTATTTACTGTTGTGTTGAGTTTTATCGTGTCTATCATCGGCACGGTTTTGGCTTTGGGGGTTTTTGGTCCTTTGTTTGGAGTGGGAGAGGAGGGCGGCAGTCCGCTTGTATTCAATAAGCCCGGAATTTTGGAAAGGATCGTAGAAAGGGTTTCCGAACCCAAAGAAATACAGGAAACCGTTTTACGCCAAGATGAACTGGTGATAAATGTGGTGGAATCGGTCTCTCCGGCGGTGGTCAGCGTGGTTGCGACTAAAGATGTTCCGGTAATTGAGCAGTTTTTTATTGATCCTTTCGGAGGCGATCCATTTTTTGAGAGATTTTTCGGGGACGGAGGTTCCGGATTTCAAATTCCGCAACTTCGACAAAAAGGCACGGAAAAGCGAGAGGTGTCTTCCGGCACCGGATTTATTGTATCGGCTGAAGGACATATTGTGACCAATAAGCATGTGGTCTCCGATGCCGAAGCGGAATACACGGTGCTTTTCAACGATGGTAAAAAGGGTCCGGCCAAAATCTTGGCGCGCGATCCGATACATGATATGGCGGTTTTAAAGATAGAAGGATCCGGATATCCGGCACTGCGTCTGGGCGATTCATCCCAGATTAAGATAGGACAGACGGCAATTGCCATTGGAAATGCGCTTGGGGAATTTCGCAATACGGTTTCGGTCGGAGTTATCTCGGGTTTGCAAAGAAGCATAGTCGCCGAAGGAGGATCTACCGGTCCGGAAACATTGCAGGAATTGATTCAGACCGATGCGGCCATTAATCCGGGTAATTCCGGCGGCCCGCTTCTTAATTTAAGAGGGGAGGTGGTGGGAATAAATACGGCCGTGGCGCGCGGTGCCGAGAATATTGGTTTTGCCATTCCGGTAAATAAAGTTAAGCGCGCCATTGAAAGCGTACGTGCCAGCGGCCGGATAATTTATCCGTTTCTCGGCGTGCGCTACGCGCTGATTACTAAAGAACGGGCGGCGGAGGAGAAACTCGGCCGTGATTATGGAGCGCTTCTGATTGCCGGGGATAAAGAACCCGCAGTAACATTGGGAGGTCCGGCGGATAAAGCCGGACTCAAAGCCGGGGATATTATTTTAGAAATAAACGGCGAGCGTATTGATCCGGAACATGCGCTGGCTGGTCTTGTGCAAAAGTATCAGGTAGGGGATGAAGTTACGCTTAAAGTTTTTCGGGAAGGCAAAGAGATGGAGGTGAAGGTGAAGTTGGATGAACGGAAATAATACACTCGGTATCATACGTTTTTTAACGGGCTTCAGCCGCTCCAGCGGTGGCCTGCAGGGTCGGCGAGCCACTCGCGCGAATTCGCGCGAGACCAAGCTGGCGCGCTTTCCATTGCCTCACTTATTTTATTTCTTTACGGAGGAACGGAGGACGAAATGTGCAACACTCGGTGTTTAACATCCTTGGAAAGTTGCGGAAATATGAAAAAAGTGCTATAATATTCATGATGAAAAGTTTCTCCGCAATCATATTGGTTTTGCTATTGCTGGTCGTTGTTTCTTTGCCCTTCTCCGTGTCAGCTGCAACAAGTCCGGGCATAAAACCCGGGAGTTTCTTTTATTTTTTTGATACTGCTTTTGAAAAAATAGGATTATTTTTTACATTCAATCCGGAAAAGAAAGCAAGGAAGGCGTTGGAGTATGCTGATGAGCGATTAGCCGAAGCGGAGGCGGTTGCCGGAGATGATAATCTCGAGGCCGTGAAAACAGCAGTAACAAATTATGAGAGCAATATGGCTTTTGCGGCGGAAAAAGCAAAAGATGTTGGAGATAAAGAAAAAGCCAAAGCGTTGTTGACTTCAATTGCCGATAACACCTCAAAACACCAGGAAGTTTTAACGGCTGTTTTGGTAAAAGTGCCTGACGAGGCAAAGGAAGCAATAATAAGGGCAATTGAAGCAAGCCGAAGGGGGCAGGCGGAAGCAATTAAAAAAATCGTCGAGCTAAAAGGCGAGGTTGAACAATTAAAGCAAGAAGTAACTGACTTGAAGGTTAAAGACGAGGAACGAGAAAAAATGATTGAGGAGCTGAGTAGGCGGAAGCCACAAAGCACGTCAACGCCAGCATTTATGCCAGTTCAATCTTACACTTCTAAAACTTCAGAAATTACTCCAGCTCTTAAATCAGAAGCGACCAAGGCCCCAACAAAAACTGACGAGCCACAGGTTACACCTCTAGTTAATCAAACACAAGATAACAATACCAGCGCGACCACACTGCCACCTTCGCCAACGCCTCTCCCCGTTACGCCACCGCCAGCAACCCATCAGATAGAAGCACTTGAAATTACATCGGCGGGTGCCGTGCCTGATGTAATTTCGGCCCGAATTGAATGGCAAACAAATAATCCAACCGAAAGTAAATTATATCTTTCTGGCGGTGGTCTAACCTCAAAACTATTCGCTTCAGAGGCCGGTTATGCTACTAAACATTTTGCGAGCATAAACCAGCTTACGCCTATGACTGATTATTCCTTCCAAATTACGGCTATCGGCAATGCGGGTTTTGAAAGTTTTTGGGGAAGCTTCAAGACAAAAACACCGCCACCAACAATAAAATTTAACCAAATATCCCAAAATGTGAGTTTGGGAGTTCAGGGTTTCAAAATTTCTTGGATATCGGGTTATGTTGACTCTTGTTCAGCATTTGGAGCGTGGAGTGGCTCAAAACCTATAAATGGCGAAGAAATTTTATCATTCAATCAAGCTGGAGATTATACCCATACATTGACTTGTGCCGGAAAAAATGGAGAGAGTGTCAGTGGAAGTATTGTTATTACGGTTTTAGAGATGCAACCTACCATTAAGGTGTCTCTTTCTCCTACTAATCCCTTGGGTAAAAATATCGCCAAGGGAGAAAAAGGAGTTACGGTTTTGGGACTCGATATTGAATCAAATAATGAAAACGTTAAAATAAATAATCTCAAGATTAAGTTGGTTGGGACATCGTTTAGTAATTTACAAGATTTGAAGGTTAAAGTTGGAGGACAGCTATACAGTGTGGAATCCACGGACGGAGATATTAAAATTTATGTTCTGAACTACACATTAAGTCAATTATCTATCCAGGTTCTCGTGCAGGCCGATATCGCACCGACCGCAAATAGTGATTCTTTCCATGTTGAGATTATTGAGGTATGGAGAATAAATACAGTTACTGGGGAAAGCGCTAAGACTTCTGACGTTATAACTGGAAATACATTCACCATTTATTAACCGCCGATTACTAATAATTCGCCAATCTTATCGTTGGCACCAAATACAGTTTTTGGATTGACCAACAATCAATGCGAAAGTGGATGTTCTTGTATCGGAACAATACTACGCTTTGACGCAAAAAATAATCCTTTCTCAATATTAAAGCTCGCCATGACATTTGATGGTGTAAGCGAATCGGATATTAAAAATGTAAAACTTCTATGGGGTGGAAATGTCTATTACAATTTATATCCCACAGCCACGAACTCAGCGACTGGTCAAAAAATCGCATATATTGAGGGGAATAAGATTATTTTTCAAAACTTTAGTCCATACGAATTAACCCATGTTAATCCAAACGAAATTCTAGACCTAACCGTAAAATTTGAATCTAATCCGACTGGAATTGGAAAAACTATTCGCATAGATTTAGTGAATCCGCTCACAGATATTACAGCTTCGAATTATGAAACGGGACTGGTTTTATCAGTGGACGGCTCGGCTGTTGGTAGCACCATATTTATTAACAGATAGTAGATTAAAATGCTCTTGAATGATATTCTTTGGAACTTTATTGTTAAGAAAGATAGTAGTTATTTTGAGAAATATCTCGATTTTATTAAAACCACAGTTCAACAAGACGAGGAACGGGTAAAGCAAGAGGAAGCGAAAATCAGTAAAGTAGTTACAGAAAAAGAAGAAGTTACCGACGAAAACAATTTCATATCCGTGGATGATTATTTGGCCGATTTATTTGGAGATCACAAGCAACTGGAACAGATAATGTATCGATCTTTTGTGATTAGTATTTTTGCTTTTATAGAAGCGAAAATTGTTGATCTTTGTAAACATATCAAGGAAGAAAGGGTACAGTTATTTTCCTACACTGATTTGTCTGGTGCACGTGGAATTGGTCAAGCAGTTAAATATTTAGAAAAAGTGTTGATGTTGGACAAGTTTCCTATCAACAATAAACTCTATGATGAATTTAATATTGCTCATAAAATAAGAAATTATCTTGTGCACGAAGAAGGAAAAATCAAATCAGAAGATACAATTAAGATAAAAATAAATAAGACGCATCCAAATATATTGCATATTGATCAATCGGGGGAGATAATAATTACATTTGAATATGCAAAATCACTCATTGCGCTCAATAAAAATATTTGTAATGAAATTTCACAGAATTTGAAATCTCATTAATTTTTCCGCAACCATTTCCCGGTGAGCGGGCCCCGGAAATATCCAGATTTTGTAGGGAACTACGAGGCGAGCAAAAAATGGAGGGGAGAGTTGAAATCAAGCGAAGGATCGCGCGGTGGATGCATGCTACGGAAAGCATTTGTTTAAATCCGAAGCCGGACGCTGGAATTTTTATTTCGGCGGTACGAAAAGTATATAAAGGAGTTATGGCAGAATACGTAACTAATATGTGGCGAAGGGGTGTGGATAGATTTTTTGGAAAGTTAGTGCTCTAAAGATTAAGATAAGTATAGATGGGGCTTGCGCGCCGAACTCAATCACTTGTAATTTAAGTTAATTTATGTTATAATAAAGAAAATGAACTACGACAAGAAAAAATTTAAAAACGCAGTTGTTTTTTTGGCAAAAAATGGAGGTTGGGACGTGGGCAAGAAAAAACTTGCTAAACTTTTATACTTTATTGATTTCACTCTATATGAACTTCGTAAAAAATCTTTAACCGAAATGCCATATGCTAAAATGGATTACGGTCCAATGCCCGAACCAAAAACTTTTTATGCGGCACTGGGCGATCTGCAAAAGACTGGAGTAATAAATATAGAGGAGCGAAATTCTGTTGGTCTTGAAAGAATTGTAACTCAAGAAAAAGTAGATATGGATGTTTTTGACGAAGAAGAATTGAAGGTTATGAATCAGGTTGTGGAAAAGTACCGTGCCGAGAGCGCGGGAAATCTTGAAAAAATAGCTCAGTCAGAACCACCCTATAAAATGGTTGAATACGGGGAGCAGATCCCTTATTATTTGTCATTTTATCGTAACAGTTTTGGTGAAATGGACATCGATGACACGAGTTCTGATACACCGGAATATTTGATGATATCGCTTTATGCGTAAAGAAGCGTTGGTATCAAAGTCTCGGCACGGAAATGCCGAGAATTTCGCGTCTTTTACAGCAAGATAGCAGACTTCCCGGAGAGGGGCCTTATCACTATATAAAATTACAACCGATTCAAAATCGGACTTTTCACGCTAGAATAAACCTCCCTGACGAAAACATGGGTAAGCGGGGAGGAGCAAGGATTATTTATGCAAAAGAAACGCTCGAAGTCGTTAAGATACTTTATGTGGGTGGCCACAAAGACCATCGTTATACCGATAATCATTTCATGACCACTTTGATTGAACAAAGATATTCAGAAGAGAGGTTTATTGAATATATAGACAACCTCGATTTTAATAATCACCCAAAAGAATAAGCTTACGTTGGTCAGGTTTATTAATTATAAAAAATCGCCAAAAGGCGACGCCTTTGGCGAATTAGTGGTTTTGATTGCTGTGGATCACCGAGTAAGCAAAATTGAAAGCAAACTTTTTCCTGTCATCTCTTGCGGTTTTTTTATCCCCAGAATTTCCAGCAGAGTGGGCGCAATATCCGTTAAAATTCCGTCAATCTCGGATTTTTTTTGTAGGATTTCTTCTTTGGTACGCAGTTTTTCGCGCCGCAATTCTTTTGCCACCAGAAAAAACGGCACCGGGTTTACCGAATGTTTGGTGGTGGCTTCCCCGGTTAGAACATTTCGCTTGCGTTCAATGTTGCCGTGATCCGCGCAAATCGCGAGCAGGGCGTCCGAATTTAATACAGCATTCATAATTTCTCCCAGACATTCATCCGCGGTTTCCACAGCCCGTACCGCAGCGTTAAAATCTCCGGAGTGTCCCACCATATCCGTGTTGGCAAAATTGGCTATTATCACGTCGAAATCGGTGAAACGCTCAAGAATTTTGGCCGTGATATCCCGCGTGCGCATTTCCGGAATTTCGTCATAGTGAGCCGCAACCAGCGAAGGAATTAAAATTCTTTCTTCATGCGGAAATGGATTTTCCTGTCCGCCGTTTAAAAAATACGTTACGTGCGCATACTTTTGGGTTTCGGCAATGTGAAGATGCGAGAGTCCGGCCTCGGCCAGTACCCGCGCCAACGGCCAGGCAATATTCAGTGTGGGAAATGCCGGCAGGGCGCCGGTTTCTTTTTGGTATTCGGTCATGGTGACCACCAATAGATTTTTAACGGACCCGTGCGGGAACTTGGCGAATTCCGGATCCGCAAAGGCCTGCGAAATCTCGCGCATGGAATCCTCGCGAAAATCGGAAAAAATAAGAGCGTCGTTTTCGCGAATAAGTCCGATCGGATTTCCGTCCGCTCCGGCTATGGCGGCCGGTTCCACAAATTCATCCGTAATATTTTGCGTATAGGATGCGGCAATATGCTGGGGGATTGAGGTTATTTTTTCTCCCAAGCCCTCGGTTAAAAGTTTATACGCTTTTTCCACGCGATCCCAGTTTGAATCGCGGTCCAGCGCAAAAAATCTGCCGATAACAGATGCCAGGCGCGCTTGGGGCCATTCTTTTTTCATACGTTCCTCCAGCATCCCGATAAATTTGGCGCCCTCTTGCGGGTAGGCGTCTTTGCCGTCGGTAAAGACGTGAATAAAAACTTCCGGCACATTTTCACGCTTGGCAAGATCCAGCAGGGCGTAAAGATGGTCAATATAACTATGGACCGAACCGGAGGATATGAGTCCGGCAATATGCAGGCGCGAGCCGTGTGTTTTTACATGCGCGGTTGCCTGCAAAAAGGCCTTGTTTTTGAAAAACGAGCCGTCATATATGGAATAGACGATTCGCGGCAGATGATGGTAAATTACGCGTCCCGCGCCAATGGTTAAATGTCCGACCTCGGAATTGCCGGATTCGCCCCAGGGGAGCCCGACCGCGACGCCGGATGCTTGTAGCAGGGTGAAGGGGAATTTTTTTTCCAACTCATCCAGAATCGGTTTTTTAGCAACTTCCACCGGATTGCCTACTTTTTCGGTTGATACCCCGAATCCGTCAAGGATTAGTAATATTAGCGGTTTGGGTTTTTGCATGCAAGTAATTGTATCAAAATTTGACTCCGGAAACAATCTTTGCTACGCTATATGTTATAGAATATAGAAATGTAATGTCGTAATAAATTCTGGAATATTATTAACAACCTAAGGACTTGAGAAAAACGCAAAGAAATGAGCCAAATGCTTAATAAAAACTCGATAGATTCTCTGTCAGCCCGATTTTTAATCCTAAACATGCTATTCAAATTTCTCTCATTCCGAGGCAATAAGTTTTTATTCTCCGGTTCTTTGGGCCGGTAATTAGTCATTTCTCTTTGGTTTTTCTCGGATTATTTTTATGAATCCGTTATTTTTGATTGGCGTATCAGTTGCCGTACTTGTCATTGGAATTGTAGGCGGATACTTTTTGCGCCAAGCCGTTGCCCAGCGGCGCAAATCATCAATTGAGGCAAAACTCCGAAAGTTCGTTGAGGATTCCAAGGCCGAGGCCAAAGAAATTCTGTTTGATGCCAAGGAAAAGGCCGGGAAAGTATCGGATGAGGCCAAAAAGGACGAGAAAGAGCGCCTTTCGCAAATTCGTAAATTGGAGGAAAGGGTTTTAGAGCGTGAAACCGCTACTGATAAGCGGCGCGCCGATTTTGAGCATAAAGAAAAGGACTTGGAAGATAAAATTGAGCGCCTGAAGGGCATAAAAGTTGAGATTGAGGAAGCCAAAGTCAAGGCATTTAAGGAACTTGAAAGAATTTCCGGGCTTTCCAAAGACGAAGCGGTGCAGACGGTTATGCAGAGAGTGGAGAAAGATCATGCCGAGGATTTGATGGTGCGTGTGAAAAAAATGGAGCAAACCGGAATGGAGGAATTGGAACGCAAGGCCAAAAATATCATCGCGGCTCTTATCCAGCGTCTGGCCACCCCCACGACTTCGGAAGTGACTACTACTACGGTTGCGATTCCTTCGGACGACTTAAAGGGTAAAATCATCGGCCGCGAAGGTAGAAATATCAAGGCCCTGGAGCGCGCTGCCGGAGTTGAAGTCATTGTGGATGATACGCCCGGATCAATTGTGATTTCTTCTTTTGATCCGGTCAGGCGGCAAATTGCCAAAGCATCGCTGGAGATGCTGATCCAGGACGGAAGAATTCAGCCAGCGCGGATTGAGGAGACCGTAGAAAAAGCGCGCGAGGAAATTGAGAAACAAATTAAGGATGCCGGAGAAAAAGCCGCGTATGAGGTCGGAATTTTTGATTTGGATCCGCGGCTTTTAACCCTGGTGGGACGTTTGAAGTTTCGTACAAGCTACGGCCAGAATGTGCTGCAGCATTCGATTGAAATGACGCATCTGGCCGGAATGTTGGCTTCCGAAGTGGGCGGGGATGTGGCCATTGCTAAAAAAGGCGCGCTTTTGCACGACATCGGCAAGGCCGTGGACCATGAAGTAACCGGAACCCATGTTGAGATCGGACGCAGAATTTTACAAAAATTCGGGGTGGACACTAAAGTTGTTCAGGCCATGCAGTCGCATCACGAGGAATATCCGTATGAGACGCTGGAATCCATAATTGTGCAGACCGTGGATGCGATTTCAGCATCGCGTCCCGGAGCGCGGCGCGATACGATTGAGGCGTATCTGAAACGTTTGGAGGAGCTGGAGCGGATTGCGGCTGCAAATGAGGGGGTGGAGAAGGCGTATGCTATTTCGGGAGGGCGCGAGATTAGGATTTTTGTGACACCGGAGAAAATCAGCGATTTTGAGGCGCGCGAACTTGCGCGGAAAATTGTCTTGCAGGTGGAGGCGGAATTGAAGTACCCGGGGGAGATAAAAGTGCATGTGATAAGGGAAACGCGCGTAGTTGAATATGCGAGATAGGCGCGGTTTTCGAGGCGATTCTTTTTGAAAACACGAACAGCCGCCCCAGCGGGCGGCTGTTCTCAATGATCGGCCGATTGCTCCGACATCGGTCGGAGACCGTGCCAATCGGCCTCCCAATGGTTTTCAAAAAGAACCGCCTCGACCGCCGCACTTATTTTAAAATACCGCGTCATGGGGGAAAATAGGATTTTCATAATGTAGCGCTTCACGCTTTTTGTGTCTTATTGTGAAAAAGATTGCATTTATTTGTCAAAGAATGTAAAACATGTTATTTTTTACGCAGTTCATTTCTGGAGAATCGTGATGAATTTTATCGTTGTGGCGGCAATTTTCCTATTTTCATTTGCGGGAATCGCCAAGGCGGAAACGCTTAACGTATTTTTTGGTTCAGTACTTCGCGCCGGGGATGTATGGGGTGATGTTATTTGTAGGAATCCGTCGCGTTGTTA
>Ga0209212_1002164_pt1 | contig 28918 bp, 26 predicted proteins | sample RifGroC2_FD_183996 | JGI IMG/M metagenome (GOLD analysis project Ga0209212, IMG submission 183996) | Groundwater microbial communities from Rifle, Colorado, USA - Groundwater C2 (SPAdes) (version 2) | ecosystem: Environmental > Aquatic > Deep subsurface > Groundwater | place: Rifle, Colorado... | reverse complement strand
ACAGGCCTTCGACACCTTTTCTTCCGCCGCCGGACGTCTGCCGATGAAAGCGGATAAAAAACCACTCCGGCCGTGGCCTCTGTATTATACCGGGTTTGGGGGCGGGATCATGATCACAATCAACAGTTTTCTTCACAGAGAGGCGCTCGACGACATCATCCGCCGCTGGATGTACGGCGAAGCGCGCCCGGCGGATGCGGACCTGCTCACCCGACTGGTCCATTTCAACCATGTCTATGTCTCCCGCTACCTGGAGCTCTTTTCCGGGCTTATCTTCCAGGAGCCGTACCATAAACCAATCTCCCCCCGCCCCGTCCAACTCAAAGGCGAGCTGAAGGATGCACTGATTGCGGATCCACCCTACCGCAATGAACGGATCGACGAACTGATCGACGATTATCGCAGGAATCCCGGGCGTTTCTACAGGGAGACCCCCTTTCACGGGACCCTCTACTTCCACAGCCAAAACGGGAGTTATCTCGGATCGAGCCGGATCAAAAGGGTCCGCCGTCTGGCGGAAAAATCGGCTCGTCGAATTATCGATAGGATCTTCGACACGATCAAGAGGCATGCCGATATCCTGGCAGATGAGCGGGCGCGATTGCTCGGGATCCCCCGGGAAAGGCTCCTCACAGCCCCTGAGGATATGACAGATGAATTTCTCCAGGCGGAGAACAGGATCCTGGAAGATCTGCAGCTGAAAAGACCCTTCATGGATACAGGGAAGAAGCTAGTGATCAATGACGTCGCCGGGATAAAGGTGATCCTGGAGGAGGAGGAGCAGCAGCAGCTTATGGCGTTCCTTAACCGTCTTCCCGATTGCAAAGTAATCGAGGAGGAACGGCACGTTGGGCGGTACAACGCAACCAATCTGATCGTCCGCTACCGGCCACCCCGGAAAGAGATATTGGCCCGTCCTCTGGGTTGGGGACTCCTGAGCATTATGCAGGGGCGGGGGTTTTCCCCCTACGAGGCCAGAGCGGCCTTTATCGAATTTGTCGATTCAGGGGAAGAGGATGTGCACCTGGAGATTATCCTTTCCACCTATCAGGAGATGCTGGAAAGCGAGATCGGTCGTTGCATCCACGAGGATCGGATCATCGAACAGCGGCTCCGCCAGCAATACCGGGGGCCGCTCGCGCGAAACATCCAGTGCCTGATGGAGTACCTCTTTACCTATCCCACTTCCCGCCAGCGTGAACTGGGAGAACTTCCAATCCGTCTCTGGAATCGGTACCTGCCGGATTATTTTGACGAGATCCTCAAGCGGCTCTTTCATATCCCTACGGATAACTACTTCGACTAACCTTGACGGCGTCGTAAAAAGGCCGGATGCAGCGTTGCGCTTCATCCTTCATCATTGCGGCGTACGCAACAGTACGCCTCACTCCTCAGGACTCGCGCGCCTTGCCTGCGACCTTTTTACGACGCCGTCCCGTTTTCGTTACCTTTAAGATTATTTACGTGATCGTCAGCCGCGATTTTCTCGGATCATTCGGAATCCCTCGTCGAGAAGTCTCTCCGTTTCCCTCGTTCGGATTGCTATATTCTTCGCCCCCATGACGACCGCGATCAACCGGGTGTCGCCGCGCTTGGCCGTCGCAATGATATGATATCCTGCTTTTCGGACCCAGCCGGTCTTCAGGCCGTCCACACTGGGATAAAGTTTCAGGAGATTGTTATGGTTGTGCCAGGTGATATCGCGGTAGGTAAAATACAGCCGGGAGTGGATGTCAAGTGACTCAGGAAAACGGCGGATGTAATCGCAGGCCAAAGTCAAGACATCCCGCGCGGTCGTGACCTGGCCTTTGGCAGGCAGTCCATTGGGATTGACGAAGAAACTATCGGTCATGCCCAGTTCGCGGGCCTTTCGGTTCATCCTCTGTACGAAACCCTGGACGGTTCCACCTATATATTCGGCGACCGCCACGGAGGCGTCGTTGGCCGAAACCACGGCCATCCCTTCGAGGAGCTCCTTAAGGGGAATCTCGCTCCCAACCTTGATATGCATCGTCGAACCGTTTGTTCGCCCGGCCGTCCGACTGACTTTCACCGGGTCGTCAGGACTGACATTCCCTTCCCGAATCGCCTCGGTGGCAATGTAGAGCGAGAGGACCTTGGTGATGGATGCGGGCTGGACGGGAGCGTCCGCATTGTGGGTGTAAAGTATCCGGTCGGTCGTCATATCGAGCAGAATGGCCGAAGGGACGGTAAGTCTGAGCCCTTCGGCCTCGGAGAGGCCGGCCGATAGGAAAAAGACCAGCAGAACAACCATGAAAACAGAAGCACGTTTGGCGATCGTCATTTCCGGCTCCCCTTAAAAGTAAGATGGCGCCCCGTTTCCGGGGCGCCATTGATTATTCCACTTGATTGATGGCCGAGAGTTTCCAGGGATGATCCCCAACCGGACGGGTGAATGTCCAGTACTCATTGAATTTGACGGGTTCAGTCCGGCTGCCGGCGAGGACCTGGCCGGTCTGCTCGTCGATGGTGTAATCGAGAAGGTTGGCGTAGAGCTTCGCGGTAATGAAATCCTCTCCCCCTTCCTGCCAGGCCTCCGTGATCTCGACCGAACGCACGGCGATGTTCTCCAGCCGGTTGATCTGCTTTTTGGCCTTCAGTTGCCCGGCATCCTCTTGCAGCTTCCTGAACATCTCGTCGGTCAGAGCGTTCCTGACGCCGGACAGGTCGCGGTTTGCCCATGCTCCCTGGATCAGGAAGAACTGGTCCATACAGCCGTCGGTAAAACGTTTTTCGTCAAAATAGGGATCCATCTGGCGGATGTGGCTAAGGCCCGCCGCCGTATCATCCTGTCCCGATGATTCATACGCCGGCGACGGCAGGGTCGTCTGCCCGGCGTTCGGCGCCGATGATTCCCGGTAAAAGGTTCCGGCAGGCTCCGAAGCAGTCGCCTCATTGCGTCGCCGTTTGATGAACCAGTATATGCCATAGAGAAGCGCCCCGATCAGAAGGATATCCATCATCCCGACGCCGCCGCCGGTGCCGCCGCCGCCCGCGCCGCCGCCGGCAAACCCGAGACTGCGAAAGAGCATGCCGCCGATCATCCCGCCCACGATCCCGCCGGCCATATTCCGAAGAAAACCGCCGCCGCCGAAGGGAGAGGGTGCGGGCGCAGCGGGGGCGCCGTACTGACTTGAACTCTGGGAAGGACTCACAGGGGCAGGGGCCGGTGTAGAGCGGAGGGGGGTATAAGAACGCGAACCCCGGCTTCCCGAGGACCTTCCACCCCCGACCCGGGCCCAGGCGTCGATCTCCAGGATCGAAAGGAAAAAGAACACTATAAGCACGACAAGGCCGCTTAGAGCCAACCGATGCTTAAACATCATACCCTCCTTAAATTGTTTCGTATTTTGGCGCTACATACCGTTAAATTGTCGTCATGTCAATCTCTTTCTCGATCCTCTTTCGCGGTTTTTGTACCACCTTCATTCTTTATAGAACATAATACGGGGTCGTATTGAAGCGCATGTCAGGAATCGGATTGTGAAGCTTCCCGCACATAGGGTGGGGCTTCCCGGCAAGGAAATGGCTAGTTTCTTATTGTATCCCTTTTACCCGCCCACAGGGCGGGGCTTGCGGGCTGCTCTCCCGGTCAAGCGATCGGTGTTGGTCGTTTTGGGAAAGACCAGGGAGACGACACCTCTCAGGTGATACACGCGGTTCCATCGACTTCGACCAGCACATCCGGATCGTTTAACCCTCTGACAACGAGGACTGTTTGGGCCACAGGATTATTTAAAAAGATCTTCCTGGAAAGTTCGAAATAGGCAGGGCGATGGCTCTCATCCGTGAGGTAAACGTTCAACTGGACGAGATCGTTCATTGTAAATCCGCCTTCGAGTAAAATATCTCTTAGATTGTCGAAGACCTTGGTCATCTGCTTTTGGATATCCTTCTTGCCTACAACGACATTATTCGCGTCTCTGGGGACCGTTCCTCCAATGAAGAGCCATTCTCTGGCCTGACTGACCCTTATTCCAAAAATGGAAGACTCGTTTGACCCCTTGGGAAATACAATCTCCTTGTTCTTCATTCGCTCCTCTCTCATCGCTCCGCGTTTATCATCATTCAATGATCGCGATCGCGTTTAACTCGATCAATACATCCTCGCGGCTCAATCGATCGAGAAGAACAAACGTTGCCGCCGGCCACTTGTCCTTAAAATATTTGTTCCTCACCTCGACAACCGGTTTCCAGTTCTCCCGCGTGGTGAGATACCATGTTAGCTTAACAATGTTTTCAAAGGTGACGTTCCTCTCGGACAATATCGCCTTTAGGTTCTCGTAAACCTGGGTGGCCTGACTAAGGATATCGCCTTTGCCAACAATCTGACCTCTTGAATCGACAGGGATCTGGTTGGGGATGAACATGAAACTTCCCCCGATTACTTTTATAGCGTAAGAGAACGGGGCTACAGGTACAGGAAAATGTTTCGGCCTGATCCGGATGGTTTCCATAGCGATGCGATGCTCCTATCCGATCCCTCTCTTTGTCCTCAGTTCTTCCGACGCTTATTTGAGCACCATATCCGACAGTTTTTCGATCACACTATTCCCGCTGGTGCGATTCAACCTGGATGCATTTCTCCAGCAAGCTACCCTTCTGCGGCCATTTTTCGGAAAACAGAAAGGGCTGATAGCAGGACAAGGACAAAAGCAATGGTCAGGGTTACGGCGGATATGGGCTCGTTGAAGAAAATTGAGTAACTTCCTGCCGACATGTTTAAGGACTGGACGAATGCCCGCTCGAGCAATGGCCCTAATACGAAGGCTAGAATCAGAGGAGCTCCTTCGTACCTAAACTTTCTCATCAGATATCCCACCACACCGAAAACGAGCATCGCCACCACATCGATGACACTATTGTTAATGCTGTAGGCTCCGATGATGCAGAAAGAAAGGATCAACGGGAAGAGTATCTGATACGGGATTTTTAAAATCTTGATCCACAGGCCAATCAAAGGCAGATTTAAAACCAGAAGCATCACATTTCCGAGATACATGCTCATGACCGTTCCCCAGAAGATCTCCGGGTGGTCCTTGAGGATGAGTGGTCCCGGCTGAAGCCCATGTATGAGAAGTGCACTGAAGAGCATCGCCATTACGCCATTGGTCGGAATTCCGATAAGGAAGAGGGGTACATATCCGCTTGCAGTGGCTGCATTATTGGCCGATTCAGGTCCTGCCACCCCTTCGATAATGCCGGTCCCAAATTTTTCCGGATGCTTCGAAAGCCTCTTCTCAATGGCATAACTGGAAAAGCTCGCAATAATCGGTCCCCCACCCGGTAGAAGGCCGAGAAAGAAACCGATCGCCGTTCCCCTTGCGATAGGCCATTTCGAATCCGCCCAATCCCTACGGGTGGGGAAAAGGCCTTTTATCCTCGTTTCATAAACATCTTGTGCGGTCATGTCTTCGATATTCACGAGAACTTCTGCAATTCCGAAAACACCCATAATCAAAGGGACCACTCCGACACCGTCTGCCAATTCCATCCACCCATAATTGAATCTGGGCTGGCCGGTGAGGACGTCGATTCCGATAAACCCAAGAATCAAACCGAAACAGACCATCACCAAGGCTTTGATCTTCGACTCCTGGGCCAGATAAATCAGCAGGGTCATTCCAAGGACCATAAGCGAGAAATATTGGGGCGGCCCGAACCTGAGAACGACTGCCGACATGGGGTTTGCAACCAACATCAGAATCAAGATACCCATCGTTCCCGCAATGAAAGAACCGAAAGCGGCCATGCCCAGCGCAGGACCCGCTCTCCCTTTTCGCGCCATCCGGTAGCCATCAAGACATGTGACAACAGAAGCGGCTTCCCCTGGGATATTCACCAGGATCGAAGTAGTAGATCCTCCATACATGGCGCCATAGTAAATCCCCGAGAGCATGATGATGGCCGTCACCGGGGTCAGATGAAACGTTATCGGCAGAAGGAGGGCCATGGCGGCAACGGGTCCCAGCCCAGGCAAGACACCAACCAGGGTCCCGATCAGAACCCCTACAAAGCACATGAGGAGATTGACGGGCAGAAGGCCCACTTTCAAACCCAGGAGGATGTAATGATAGGTATCCATTTTTATATATTGAGAATCCCTTTTGGAAATTGTGTCTGCAACAGAACGCCGAAGAAATAATAGGTGGTGGCTACGACGATAACCGAAAGCACAACCGCAACCCACCATCGTTTACCGGATGGAAACCGGAAGAGATAAACGAACAGGATGAATGATCCCAAAATATACCCGGTCGATTCCAGAGAAAAAGCGTAAGCAAAGAGCACAAGCAGTGTGATCGTAACGTTCCGGTGAAACAAAGGCCATTGCTTGAAATCAGGACTTTTCAACTTCTCTTTCAGCGCGATTCCAATCATTCCAATCGAAAGGAAGATGAGCAGCAAACCCACCAAAAACGGGAAAAAACCTGGCCCGGGATACCCGAAACTTCCCAGGCCAAATTTCAGAAGGGAGGTAACACTCACGATGAGGGCCACCCCCAACCAGAACAAGCCACAATAGATATCGTACTTCTTCATCATGAGATTTCCCAATAGTCCATCTTGCCTCAATGGCGGGAAAAATACAAGCAATCGAACGCTAACCCGAAAGCTTCATCCCAATGTGGTGATTCGTATACAATCTCACTTTTTCTTCAGCATGTTCAGGTCTTTCAAAGATTCCTGAAAACTCATGAAAGAGGCGTTCACATCCTGAGAAAATTCTTTGCCGTTCCGCCAGATGGGTGTCATATTCATCAGGTCCATGGCTTTCAAAAAACCTGGATCCTTTGTCCCTTCCTGGACCGCTTTTTCCAGTTTGGCAAGAATAGGCGCGGGGATACCGGCGGGGCCCATCAATCCGGAGGCGTTCATGGTGTCTTTCCCAAACACCTTCTTGAAGGTTGGGACATTCGGGAATCCCGGAATGGGATCCACTGTAAGGGCCAGCAACATCCTTGCTCGGCCGTCTTTCACAAGCATATTTTGCGGACCCGCGCCCGGGAAAGCATCGATATGCCCGCCCAGCAGCGCCGTGATCCCCTCGGCATCCCCTGGAAAGATGACCTGCCTCCATTTCAACCCCAACTGTTTTTCTATCCATTTAGCGGCGATCGTATTGGAACTGGCCGCCCCTGAAAAACCAATCTTTACCTCGTTCGGGTGTTTCTTCGAATGCTCTACAAATTCGTCCCAGGTCTTCCACGGCGAATCCGTCTTCACCACGATCGATTCCGCATAGCGGGCTACCCCCCCAATGAAAGAGAAATCTTTCCTGGGATTGTAAGAGACGTCGTATATCAAATAATTGTTGATGAACGAGCCCAGGGGGACATGCCCTACGGTGTACCCGTCCGGTTTTGACGAGGCAACCGTGGTGTAGCCCAGGGACCCTCCTCCGCCTGGCTTATTTTCAATGACGACGGGCTGGCCCAGGACCTTGCCCATGGCGTCGGTCATTGCTCTCCAGGTCAAATCGGCAACCCCTCCCGGAGAAAAAGGCACGATCAACTTGATCGGTCGTGTGGGGTATTCCTGCGCGGCTGCTACAAAAACCCCGGAGAAAGAAAATAGGATCAATATAGAAAACATTGTGACAACAACACTTACAACCCGTCTCTTCGTCAACATGGCTTACCTCCTTTGTCCTTTGAAATAATCCGAAAACATTTCACCCTTTTCTTTCATCTATCCCGAAGGATGCTGGTCGCTTGAATCGCTTTGATGATCTTCACATACCCGGTACAGCGGCATATATTCCCCGCAATTCCCGTCTTGATTTCTTCTTCCGTTGGATGCGGATTCTCATTGAGCAAGGCCTTTGCGGAAAGGACCATTCCCGGCGTGCAGAAACCACACTGGATGGCACCTTCCTTAATAAAGTTCTCCTGAATCCCGTCCAGCGCTCCCTCCTTAGCCAACCCTTCGATCGTTAAGATCTCTTTCCCGTTCGCCTCAATAGCCAGCATCAAACAGGAATTGATAGGTTTCCCATCCACGATGACCGTGCAGGCACCGCAATCCCCAGTGCCGCACCCTTCTTTCGTCCCCGTCAGATCCAATTGATTCCTAAGCACGTCAAGAAGAAGCTCATTTGGCTCCAGCAGAATTTCGCAAGACTCCCCGTTCACAGTAAAATGGATCAAATGCTTCATCGCTCTTCTCCTATGCCATTATCTCCGCAGCTTCCCTTCCCGAAAGTAGGGGATCCCTCTTCGGATCCCCTGAAAAGTCCTCTTCACCCGCATGGTTTGACGAGAGAAGTATCATATACTGGTTCACTTTTTGGGTTTATAAAGGCCCGTTTCTATCGCCTGTTCCCTATAAACCTTTTCCTCGTTCTCCAGGAACCGAATATACTCCTGGCGATTTTTGAAGGCGACGCTTATCTGGTTCTTCATATACATCTCTGCCAGTTCTTTATCCTTGACCGCATTCTCAACCGCTTTTTCCAAGAGTTGAATGATCTCTATGGAAGTCCCTTTGGGAGCAAAAATTCCATTCCATGAGCCCCAGGTGATATCCAGACCTTGTTCTTTCAATGTCGGGATTTCAGGAAAAAATTTGTCTCGGGTTTCGGAAGTCATCCCCATGAATCTCGCCTTTTGACCATCCACCAAAGGCTTGTAGATATAGGGCGCATCGAAATGCGCATCAACATGTCCTCCTGCGATAGCTATTTTCCCCTCACCGCCTCCCTTGAAGGGGACATAGACCACCTCGATCCCTGCGAGCTTCATAAAGGCAAACGTGTAAAGGGACGTCGCTGTTCCCTGATTGATTCCGACAGCCAACTTCTTTGGGTTTTGCTTGGCAAACGCAATGAATTGCTTCAAATTCTCGAAGCCTGTCTTGGTCGAGACCGCCATACACGTGGGGTCAAAATTAATATTAGCTACCGCCTCGAGCTGCTTCCACAACACGGGTGTGTCAGGAAGCACATAATGGGAAGCGATCAGTCCGTTTGAAAAAAGGCCCAGGGTGTAGCCATCCGGAGCTGCTTTGATGACCTCCATGGTTCCTAAGACCGTCCCGGCCCCGGGTTTATCCACAACCACGACAGGTTGCTTTAGGTGTTTTTGCAATACCTGGGCCATGAGGCGTCCGACGAGATCGGTTCTCCCACCGGCCGAGTAAGGAACCACGAGCGTGATCGGTTTCTTCGGGTAATCCAAGGCCATCGCATCCTGAACGAAAATCATCATTCCCAGCATCACAGCCAACCCAACACAAACTCCCAATCCTGTTCTTCTCATAGATGTCCTCCTTGTTTGCTGAAACACAGTTTTATTTTAACTTCCATTGTTCATCCTTTGGGGAACGAAAAACTAAAATGTAATCCTCCCCCGCCTGCGCGTGACATGTCCCTTGATGATCTTAGTCACCAAGGGGCTAAAATAGAGAATGATTGCCACTGATAAGGTGATAGCCGAGATGGGTCTCGAAAAAAATATGGCAAAGCCAGTTCCCCTTGAAAGGATCAGCGACTGGCGCAGAGCAATCTCAATCATCGGGCCCAAGATAAATGCCAGAAGAAGCGGAGCGGGTTCGAAATCGAGTTTTTCGAGAAAATAGCCCAAGACACCGAAGAAAATCATGATAAGGATATCCATGGAGTTATTGTTAACTCCGTAAGCGCCTAAGATACATATGAAAGCAATAATGGGATTTATAATGGAGGTAGGCAAGTACGCAATCTTAGCGAATAGCCCCACAAGGGGCAGATTCAAAACTATCAGCATGACGTTTCCAATGTACATGCTGGCAACCAATCCCCAGAACATGTCTGGACGGTTCTTGAAAAGTAGCGGACCCGGTGTGATCCCGTGAATCATGATTGCCCCCAGCAAAAGGGCGATCGCTCCATTGGATGGAATGCCAAGCGTCAACAAAGGGATGAAGGCTCCTGTGGACGCTGCGTTGTTGGCTGACTCAGGTCCGGCCACGCCTTCAATCGCACCTTCTCCAAAGCGTTCAGGGTGTTTCGAGATTCGTTTTTCAATACCGTAAGATGCGAACGTCGAAATAATGGCTCCCCCGCCTGGAAGCACCCCCACTAAGAATCCGAGGACGGTCCCCCTGAGGATGGGGAAAGAAGAATCTTTCCACTCCTGAAGATTTGGGAGAAGCGACAGGAAGTCTTTGGGAGCTTTGACCACCTGTTCCTGTTGGACGGGCCGTTCGATCATTTTCAACACCTCTACAATGCCAAACATCCCCATGGCCAAAAGGACCAACTCCAAACCAGACATCAAAAACGTGCTTCCGAAGGTGAACCTCGCCACAGAGTTCACGGGGTCAAGGCCGACTGTACCGAGAAGCATACCCAGGATCGCCATCATGATCGTCTTGACGGCAGACCCTCTTCCGAGAAAGGTAACGAGGGTCATGCCAAGGACCATCAGGGAAAAATATTCAGGAGGGCCGAACTCCAGGGCCCATTCGGCCACACCGGGCGCAAAAAAAGTTAGTCCGATGATCGCTAAGGTCCCTGCAATAAAAGATCCGAAGGCACTGATTCCCAAAGCAGCCCCTGCCCTTCCATTCTTCGCCATGGCATAGCCATCGAGACACGTAACCACCGAGGTCGATTCCCCAGGGATTCTGAAGAGAATCGAGGTGGTTGAACCCCCGTACATAGCGCCATAATAGATGCCGGCCAGCATGATCAGGGCTCCAACATCGTTGAGGTAAAACGTTAGCGGTAGGAGGAGCGCAATAGTGGCCGCACATCCCAGGCCGGGAAGAACGCCAACTGCCGTTCCCAGAACCGATCCGATAAAACAATAGAATAGGTTCATGGGAGATAAGGCGACCTTAAACCCTAAGGCCAGACTGTTGAAAATATCCACCTGAAATTCTCCCGTATCAGGCTGAAAGCGGTTTTACTTTTAACTCTGCAACGATACTGTTTAGATCCCTTACCAGGCTCTTCTCTATAGGAATCCCATTCTTCGCCCTCTCCTGTTCCATCAGATATTCTATTTCCCCAGGGAGATAGATCCTTTCAACTCCTTCGGCTTTCACGCTAGCCCGAATCTGCTTCACTATGTTCTCCATCCTTTTCTTAAAAAGGGAAACAGGCATAAATTCCTTGATCTTAAGGGCCATCATGAAGTGGCCGCATCGATTGGGCTTGTCAACATCCCTGTAGATGGAGAGGACATCGGTCGTAAAACCTGATCCCGTGAGGACCCCGCAGAGGATGTCGAAGATAACGGCAAGACCGTACCCCTTATGGTCTCCCATAGGAACCAGAGATCCACCCTGGAGAATTGCGGTAGGATCATCTGTCATGGTACCTGCTCTGTCTTTCCCCCATCCCAGCGGAACCTTCTTTCCCTTCTGCGATGCCAGGATGATTTTACCCAGGGCTGCAACGCTCATCGATATGTCGAGAACGACGGGAAGTTCCTTCCCTGCGGGAATTGCAAAGGCGATGGGGTTGTTTCCTATCAGTTTTTCTGAACCACCAGCGGGGGCCATAATCGGAGCGGTGTTGGTCATCGAAATCCCGATCATATTCTTCTTTAAGGCCATCATAGCAAAGAAGGCGGCGGTCCCGAAATGTTCACTATTTCTCACACCAACCACGCCAATACCCCGATCCATCGCTTTGTTGATGGCCAAGGTCATGGCCTTGTATCCGGTCACCTGTCCGAAACTTTGGTGTCCATCGAGAAGGGCGATAGTGGACGTTTCCCGGATCACACTCGCACGCGCCTTCGACCTTAGAGACCCTTCATCGATCCTCTTGAGGTAGATCGGAAGCCTTATGATACCATGGGTATCCACACCCCTGAGGTGGGCTGCCACCAGTGTTTCAGAGATCAGCTTCGCCTCCCGTTTTGGGACAGCTTTTTTCTCGAGAACCTCGGTGATGAATCGGAGGAGTTCTTGATGGGAAACTGTAAGCGCATTATCATCCTTCATGCCCTGTTCCTCTTTACGCTTTTTACAGGAGATTTTCAATACCCAGGCGTCTTAATGTCACGGCAGTGGGACCGCTTGTCTTTCGATCCCACCCCCGGGCCTCATAATATTCGTCCAGTACCTTTTCGATCGTCTCTTTTGAGACGACAGATCCCTCCGCAGGTCCATCGGGCAGTTTCTCATTAAAAAAACGGGGGGGCCAGATATCATCCGATCGGCTCATTCCTTCCCTGATGAGATATAATTTTTGAATGTTGAAGATCCTTTCTCCGATCTCCATGAACCCACGAGGGGAAATCTCTTCTCCAATAAAAGCCGAGAAGAGTTCTGCATAATCGCTGGGCCCGAGGGCGCATTTATCCGCGGGAAAGGTACATAAACCCAGCGCATTGACACCGGAGAATAAGTCCTCGAACCATTTGGTTAAAAAAGCCTTTCCCTGGTAAGTAAGCGGATCGACCAAGGGAGGATTCCCATAGATGGCCTCTTTGATCTCGGGAAACATGTCGACGTTTGAGACAAAGTTTTGGGAGTATGCTTCCCATTGAGAACGATTCTCGGGCTTCAGGAGCGACATTGGGCGGAGCGTATCGCCCTGCATATGGGTGGTCCGGACATTGTCTCCCCCACGCGGGCTGGTCAAGGAACCCAAGGACCAACCCCTCCGGCCCGCACGGACATCCTGGCCGATCATCTCCATGCCCTTGATCGTCATCACATAGGGAGCGGTGGCAGGCCCGAGGAATGCGGAAGCCCGTGATGTTCCTTCTGCCAAGATGTTGCCTAATCCTTGCCGGTACGCTATCTGAGCGAGGAGTCCCAAAGTGGCTTGCTCGTCGCCCCAACGGAGTTTTTGCCCCTTTGTATGTCGAGTGTCGAGCAGGCCGCGTTGGAAAAGCTCCATGGCAAATGAGATGGCGCCGCTGGCCGAACCATAATCCATCCCCAGGCGATGGCAGAGATCCTTACACCTCCAGATGGCGGGGAGAGACTCGATGCCGCATTTGGCGCCAAACTCAAGAACGACCTGGACAAAGGTGCCACTTGAGATCTTTAAGCCAACATATTCCCCCTCTTTCACCTCCACGCTGTTAAAACAAGGCATGGCGCAGTGGTAGCAGCTCCCCTCCGGTTTCGAGATGAAAGATCTGATCCTGTCTGTTCCTCGATTCTCTTTCCATCCCTCAAGGGCTCCGGTCTGGAAGTTTCTTCCCGGAAGATCACCCATCTCCGTGCATAGATCCGAGACCCCTATGGACCCAAAGCGGCTATAATTCTGACAAGCAACACTCTTCTTGATTTTTTGGGCAACACGGCGGGCGGTCTTCTGAAAGGCTTCAGAAATCTGCAACGGTGCTTCCTTTGCGTCAACTACAATCGCCTTGACCTTCTTCGATCCCAGGACAGCGCCGGCTCCCCCACGGGCTGCCGTATGGTAGCGTTCGTTGACCACACAAGCGAAACGGACGAGATTTTCTCCCGCCGGGCCGATCGCCATCACCTTGATCCGTTTGCAATGATGATCGTTCAGTTCTTTGCCAATCGTCTCTGCCGTTTCCCAGGTATCCTTGCCCCAGAGGTGCGAGGCGTCTTTAAATTCGATCTGTCCCGGCCTAACCCAGAGATAAACAGGTTTATCGGAAGCGCCCCGCAAAACCAAGCCATCAAGACCTGCCAGTTTCAGTCTTGCACCGAAGTGACCTCCGGTGTTCGAAAGGCCGAGAATTCCCGTTAGCGCCGATTTCGTTACAACTTCTATCCGCCCGGAACAGGGCGCGACCGTCCCAGTCAACGGCCCCCCCATGATCCAGACAGGGTTTTCAGGGCCTAAAGGATCTATATTGGGAGCGACCTCCTGATAGAACAGCCAAGAGGCGAGCCCCGACCCGCCACCCCATTTCCTGATGAGGTCGGGGGCGAGGGTCTCAAACTCAGATCGACAGCGACTCAGGTCAATATGAGCGATTCGCATTGGCATACTCATGTGTGATTCCCTCTTGTCATTTTTCAGCCGGAGGTTCGGATAAGGTTCAGCACTTCTCGGATGCCCGTCTTGACAAAAACTTTTACCATCTCCCTGCGGTACTCGGCAGATCCTCTCACGTCTGTGATCGGATTGGCCTCCTGACTCGCAACAACTCCAGCTTCTTCGATCTCTTTCTCCGTAATCTCTCTTCCATTGACCATGGCTTCGGCCTTTCGGACGCGCAGAGGAATGGGGGAGACCGCTCCCAAGACAATCCGCGAGTTCAGGCATCTCTTCTTCTCAGCATCGAGTGTCAAGACGCACCCTACTCCGACAACCGCAAGGTCCATCGCTTTTCGAGGGCTATATTTAAAATAGACACCCCCACAGTTCTCAGGGGTAAATGGGACGATGATACTTCTCATCAATCCTGATCCGTTTAACACGTGTTGGCCGGGACCTGTAAAAAATTCTTCCAGAGGGACACGTCGTATTCCGCTGATTTCGATCACCTCCGCTTCGGCCTGCAAACAGATCAGCGGGGGAGCTGTCTCCGCAGATGGGGCAGCGTTACAGAGATTCCCACCGATGGTTGCCCGGTTTCGAACCTGAACGGAACCGAGCTTTCCCGCTGCTTCACTCAAGAGTGGAAATCTCTGTTTGATCAGGGGGGATGTTTCAATAGACCGGATCGTCGCAAGGGCTCCGATTTCAATTCCTCCCTCGATTTCCCGGATGAAGTCGAAACCCTTGATCCCTTTCAAATCAAGAATGTTTTCAGGATGCGCGTCTTTCTCCTTCATTGCGATGAAAAGGTCCGTACCCCCGGCAAGAGGGCGGATTTGTCCATGATATTTCTGGAGGAGCTCGAGCGCTTCCTCAAAGGTCGTTACCATGAAGTAATCAAATCTCGGGAGTTTTCTCAATCGTCTTCACCTCCGACAGACGTGGTCATTCGTTGCAAAGGTTCACCCATTCTTCTTGATATATTTATGGTGGTAGTAGACCCACGGGTTTCCAAAGAACTCCCAGTCCTCCGCTCCTTTGGTTAATTTATTCTCCAGGTACTTATCGGGAAGTATCCGAGGTTCTCCCACCATCATCGAGGTCCACTGCATTTCAGCGCAGTCTTCCATCGTTACGGCAACCACACACGCCTGCTCCAAGGTCGCCCCAACGGCATTCGCCCCGTGCCCTTGCTGAACGACAGCGTATCCTTTCCCTAAACACTGCGCGATTTCCCTTCCCAGTTCAGGAGTATTTATCTCTCCGGGGTAGGGATGGATTGGGACCTTGGGATGGAAAATGCAGGAGTGAAGAGAGATCGGAAGAAGCTCTTTCCCAGCGATGCCCAGGGCATTAACCATCTTGGGATGGGCATGAACTACGGACCCCACATCCGGCCGTAACTTATAAATTTCCGTATGGATATATTTCTCTCTGGGAGGACTGAGTTTCCCCTCGATCAACCTTCCGTCAAGATCCATTAACGATATATCCTCCTCCGTGAGAGAGTCGATCGTCCTTCGTTCCGGATGAATGTGCCCCGGGATAAGGATGAGTTCCGTCCCAGGGATCCTGACGCTGGCATGGCCCGCAGTATATTCGTAGATACCTCGCTTCAGCAAAATCGTGGTCACTTCGAGCAACTTGTGTTTGTAAAAGCCTATCACTTCTCTTTCAGCCATCCGCGCCTCCTCTGTCCCGATTTGGTCTATTTGGGAACCGATTTTTCTGTTCTCCAACCCTAGTAAGGAATGATTCCCTTCGGCAAAGGCACGCCAAGGTACTTAGCAAAGACGAGGTAAGAAACAACCGTACAGATGATGGAGATGAGCAACGTGGATCTCCATGAACGTCCTTCAACCATGCGAAAGAGAAGAATCAATAAGACAAAACTGCAAATGATAAACCCGACGGACTTCAGGGCGAACGCATAACTCACAAAAAGGGCCACGCCGAAGATCAGTCTTTTCCATCGTCCGGAGATCTCAATAGGGTTTTTCGTTTCCGCGAATCTAGATCTGATTCCTTTATAAAACAATAGAATGGAAAGGATGCTGAGAACGATCCCGAGGGAAAAAGCAAAGAATCCCGCTCCCGGATTCGAAAAGGTCCCGGGGTTTATCCGCCATCCCTCAAAAACCGCGAACATCCCTACAAAAAAGAAGACTAACGATCCGATGATATTTTTTTCTTTCAGCATTGAAAACCCCTCATCATAGGTAGGGTCATCCCCCTGGAAGAACCTTATCAGTGTTTGCTGTCCATTTTTATAGCTTGCAGTATCTTTTCGGCAGTGAAAGGCAAATTTTTCATTCGGACACCAATCGCATCAAAAATTGCGTTCGCAATCGCGGGCGCTGCCGGAACGATGGTAGACTCCCCTAATCCTTTTGCCCCAAAGGGACCTTGTGGATCCTCTGCTTCGATCATAATGGTTCGAATGGGCGGCAGATCGGGGGCGAGGGGCACCTTAAAATCAGTGAAGTTGGGGTTGAGGACCTTCCCCATCCTGATCTGCATATCTTCCAACAACGCATATCCAATGCCCTGGGCAACACCTCCTTGGATCTGGCCCTCCGCGATAGTGGGGTTCATGATACGCCCGGAATCATGAGCCGCAACATAATCGAGGATTTCCACTTTCCCCGTTTCTTCGTGCACCCTTACCACTACTGCGTGAGCCGAAAACTGATACGTCGGGGAGATATTTCCGTAGTGACTCTCCGGATCGGCAACCTCCGAATCCGGATTAAAAAAACCTTTCCCGAGAATATCTCCCTTTGCCAGTTTGAACAAGCCTGCCTGAACGACCGCTCCGACTGTCAAAGATCTCGTCGGAGACCCCTTCACAGAGATTATTCCTTCTTTGCATAACAGATCCTCCGGATGCACCTCTAAGAGGCGGGAGGCGATGTCAAAAAGCTGTTGCTTCGCATCGGCAGCAGCCAGTTTCACCGCATTGCCAGCCATCGTGGTCAAGCGGCTGGCAAAGGCTCCCAGGCAGAAAGGGGTTAAATCGGTATCGGCAGTAGATATCTCAACGTCCTGAACAGGAATCCCCAACTCTTCAGCAGCAATTTGGGTCAAAACGGTATTGATCCCTTGACCTATATCTCCCTCGCCGGAAATGATCCTTGCTTTCCCATCCTCCGTGAACCTGATGAAGATATTGGAACCATCCATTCCAAAATGTCTGTTTCCACATGCGTGGATGCAACCAGCGATTCCCACACCGATCCCTTTTTGCTTGTTTTCCTTTCTCTCTCTCCACCGAACGGCCGCCGAGGCTTCCTTAATGCATTGGCTATACTCACAGCTTCTGATATGCCATCTATGTGCAGTGGTATCCCCTGTCTGAACGGCATTCTTCAACCGGACATCACAAGGATCGAGATGGAGCCTGTCCGCGATGATATCGACCATCGATTCCAGGGCGAATGTCCCCTGGGGGTTTCCGAACCCACGATAGGCCCCAGTCGGCACCTTGTTAGTGTAAACCAGCAGAGCCTCCGTCTTGATATTTTTTAGCCGATAGAGAGAATCGGGCCGCATGGCTGCCGTCTTCATAGTCGAAGGCCCCTTACCGCTATAGGCGCCGTTGTCTGCAAATAACTTCACCTCTTTGGCCATGAAGGTTCCGTCTTTTTTAACCCCCATTTTTAAATAAATCACCGCAGGAACCCTGGGCCGTCCGGCCACAAACTCCTCTTCGCGAGTCAAAACCATCTTCACCGGCTTCCCTGTCGCCTGGGAGAGAAGACAACAAATAGGGATGCTGTTTTCGTCAGCGGTTTTACCGCCGAATCCCCCTCCCACCTTCGTTTGGATCACGCGTATTTTGCTCGAGGGAAGATTGAGCGCCTGGGCCAGACGTCTTTGGGCCGTAAAGATATACTGGAAAGGAGCCCACAAGGTGATCCTTCCATTGACGTCCACGCTTGCAACACTGGCGGTAGGCTCGGTATAGCCTTGATGGACCAAAGAGGTCATAAAACGTTCTTCAAAGACATGATCCGATTCGTTGAATCCCTTCACGACATCCCCGCGGTTGAATTCCAAACGAAGGGCAATATTATCTCTGGCCGCTTCGTGAATGAGAGGAGCTCCGTGCAGAACCGCTTCCTCTGGATCGAATACCGCCGGCAGGGGTTCGTAATCCACTTGAATGAGACCGAGAGCTTCTTCAGCAATATATGCGTCAGCAGCCGCAACCGCGGCGACTTCCTCTCCGATATAACGAACCTTGTCGATCCCAAAGAGGGTCTGGTCTTGGATAAAAGCTCCCCATTTTGTCTTGGGCGCCTCATTGGCCGTGATCACCGCCTTAACACCCGGAAGCTTTTTCGCCCGGTGAACATCGATGTTTAAAATTTTCGCATGGGCATGAGGGCTTCGAAGAATCTTGCCGTAAAGCATGTGGGGCAATTTCAGGTCGGAAGCGTATTTCGCCTCTCCCGTTGCCTTCTCTTTTCCATCGATGACTGGGACTCGTTCCCCCACGGCACTGAACGCTTTCATCTTGTCCTCTCTCAACTATTCTTCCTGACCAAATATTTAGGAACTACCGGCTCAACCCTCCCTGCCCGATCCGCCTCAGTCCCCGGCTGAGGCCAGGGCTCACCGGTCTCTATTCTTTTCTAGTGTCACAACCAGATCCCGTATCGGCTGGGAGGTCTCAACGGGTTCTACAACCATGATCTCATCCGCGCCATGAATGATCTCCTTGCACGCCAGACAATTCTTTCCGTTCACCTTCATAATGCAGATTGCGCACAGTCCCACATCGCAGGAATGGCGGAAGTGGACCCCTTTTTCTTCATAAAGATGTTCCAACACCATCAGGAGACTCATATCCTTTTCATAGGGGACCTGAAACGTTTGAACCTCGAAATCTGACTTTTCAGGAATATATCTTTTCACTTTGACTGCAAGCATCTCCATGTTATGCTTCCTCCAAAGGTAAAGGTATTTTTGTGACGACGACAGGCTCGGGCTTGAGGATCATTTTCGCGTCTTCTTTCCTAATATAGATGTTCTTTAACCACTCTCGAGATGGTTTTGGAAAATCATGTCGATAGTGACATCCTCGGGATTCGGTACGAAGAGAGGCTGCTCTTGTAATCATCTCGGCTACATCGAGCATATTACTCAGTTCGAGAGATTCGATCCAATCCCGGTTAAACACTCGGCTCTGCAGGGGAATCACAACACGGGGGAATGCCTCGGTTCTCATGTGTCCGATCTTGTCGATCGCCTCTTCCAGTTCTTTCCCCGTTCGGAGGATTCCCACATTATCCCACATGATGTGACGAAGTTCTCTGATGAGTGCACCCGGGCGAGCCCCCCCTGGGGGGTTTTCAAAGACCCGCAATACCCTTGCTTTCTCCACATCGATCTGTTCCCGATCGATCTGGGTGTGTAATATTTTTTGGGCATACTCGGCGGCACTGTTTGCCGCAATCACCGCAGAGACCTGGGTCTCCTCCAGGGCGTTTCCCGGAAGTCGGTTAGCTCCATTGGCTCCTCCTACCACCTCGCCCGCAACGAAATAGCCCGGTATGCCGGTTTCCCAGCGTTCGTCGACTCTGATGCCGCCACAGAAGAAATGAGCCACAGGTCCCACTTCCAGAGGATCCTTTCGTAGGTCGATGCCATATTTGGGAAGATTGATCCCCCGAAGCGTCCAGTTTGGGGCCATCTTATCGATGACCGACTCGATGATTTTGTCCGGGAGATAGGAGGCATCCAGCCACACCCCCCCGTGGGGTGTCCCTCTTCCCTGCTTGATTTCCATGAAGATCGCCCTGGCCAAAACATCCCGGTCGGCAAGTTCCATATGCTCGGCATCATACCGTCGCATGAAGCGCTCGCCATAAAAATTATACAACTTCCCCCTCAAGAACGTTCTCACAAAAGCGGGGGTGCCTTGATCTTCTTTCAGTGTGGGAGGGTAATACATCTGGATCGGATAAAATTGGACAAATTCCATATCCGTCAGTTCTGCCCCCGCCCGATATCCCATCGCATACCCATCCCCTGTACTCTCGGGCGTCCCCGAGTTGGTCCGGTAGAGATACATCCCGCCACCCGTGGTATCAAGAACGGCCTTCGCCTTAATGACCCAGAGATCGCCGGTCCGGATATCAATAGCGAACGCCCCGCTGACCTCTCCGCGTTTCGATTTAAGGTAGTTGGTTACAAAGACATCATTTTTGACGGTTATCCGCGGGCGTTTTGCCACCTCTTTTTTTAAAATCCGCATCCATTCGAGCCCTACGCGAAAACCCACCGAGAGAGAACGGGCATAGGTATGTCCATACATCTTCACTTGGAGGTAGCGGCCATCCGGCGCCTTATCCCACTTGACTCCCCATTTTCCAAGCTCATCCAGCCGTTTTGGACCCTCTGAGGTCACAATTTCAGCCAACTTCTGGTTATTAAGATATCTTCCTGCCTCGACGGTATCCTGAAAGTGGACTTCAGGATTATCCCGTGGATCGGCGAAGCCGAAGGCGCCGCTTACCGAAAAAACAGCCTTCACCGTCACTGCACTCTTGGCCATTACACTTTTAGTGACCATTAACACATTCAAATTCTTGTCTGACAGTTCGATGGCTGCGCGGGCTCCCGCGGCTTCGCTTCCGATGATCAAAACGTCCGTCTCTATCTCTTTGTGCGATTCCATCATCTCGCCTTCTCCTCTTGATTCAATCCTCAACTTCATCCTTACCCATGTTCAAGTATTGCGGAGGCAGGCATATCCTCCCCATTCAATGGTTATTCGTAATCCTGCCATTTTGTCCCGGCAAAAGCAATCCGGTCACCGGTATCCACGGGCGGATTCAACCGGGTCGAAATAATGTACATATCCTGATCGGCTTCGATCACTTCAATCTCAGGGGCTTCTGATCCGATATCGATGATATGGGCGATCCGCTGTCCCTTCTTTACGATCTGTCCCGACGCACAATCCATGACCGCCATGCCCCCGGTTTGACACCGCAGATGCTTACGGACAGTGACCATAATCTGTTTCTTCGGTCGCTTAGGCTCTCCCGGAATCATTTTGCAGCTCTTTAAAGTATTATAGATTCCCGTTACAGCAATCTCGATATTTTCATTCTCAAATCTTCCTCCAGCACCAATCTCCGCCATAAAACACGGTATCCCGTTTAAAGCCGCCTGGACGTCGATGGAGGCATTGATTGGACCGGGGTTTTCCCCGGCCGCTGTCGCAATATTGACGTTGCAGTTTGCATAAATTCCGAAATTCACAGCCAACTTTTTGCTCTCTTCGTTCAGCCCAGGCCGGACATTAGGGACCGTCTTGAAAACGATATACGGCTTCGCAGCGTAGTGTGTCCCGATCGTATGAAAACTGATCAGATAGGTCGCTTTCTCTTTGATCTCCTTGAATAACTCATAAGCGACTCTCTCCGTGAAGCTCCCTTTGGCAGAACCCGGGAATTGCTGGTCGAGGTCCAAAAAATCGATGGGATTGAGCTTGTTTCTGCCTTGGAATCCCATCGGATTGGAAATAGGCGTACAGACGATAGTCCCTTTCAATTCATCGGGATTGAGTTCAAAGACTACCTTCCGCATCGCCATGAGACCATTGAGCTCATCTCCGTGGATCGCCCCGTTCATCCATAGGACAGGGCCCTCGTTCTTGCCACTGAGGATGATGACAGGGATGAATACTTCCAAGCGGTTTGAAAGTTCACCTACTTTGATCTTTCCAAATACCCGTTTCCCCTTTTTCGCAACTGCTGTACCGACCTGTATCATACCCCAGACCTCCTATTTGTTAGAAATTCCTGAAACACCTTCGGATAAAAAATGTACGTCAGAACATCTTCGGGTTTCGAGACAATCCCTAATTTCCTGGCTTCCTCTTCTGCCCTCGGCAGCTCCGGTTCAAGGCGGTCTGCCGGACGTCCATCAAAGACCTCTTTCTCCCAATTTTTGCCCAAAACTTTCACCATGACCTCCTCAGAGATCTCTCCTGGAGGCTTCCCATACATCCCTCTGACATAGTTTTTCACCTCCGTGGAAATGAGCTGGTACCTCTTTCCGGTGATCACATTCATCGCTGCTTGGGAAGCCACAATCTGGCTGGAAGGAGTGGCCAGAGGGGGGTATCCGAAATCTCTCAGCACAGCGGGGACCTCCTTCAGCACTTGCTCATATTTATCCAGCGCATTTGCCTGTTTCAGCTGGAACATCAGGTGAGAGAGCATCCCGCTGGGAAGCTGATGGAGGAAGGCGCCCATGTCGATCTCAAAAAGCACCCTGCTGTAATGGGACGAATATTTTTCCCATAGCTTCGAAAAGTATTCCTTCACGTCATTTAATAATTTCATATCAAATTTCGGATCGTACTGTGTGCCCATGAACCCCGCCACCATCCCTTCCGTGGCGGGCAAAGAAGCGCCTCCGGAGAGGGGAGACATGCATGTGTCCACGATATCCGCCCCGGCCCGGCATCCCTCCCAGTAGCTCATCATCGCCATTCCTGTTGTGCAATGAAAATGGAGACAGACAGGAATTTTCAACTCTTTCTTGAGCCTTTGAACCAGATCAAAGGCGACCGAAGGGGCGAGGATGCCCGAGCTGTCATGAATGGCGAAAATGTCGCTCCCGAATCCTTCCAGGGTCTTTCCGATTTCAACAAATTTCTCGACGGTGTAAATTGGGTTGATGGCATACAGAACGCAAGCCTCTGCGATAGCCCCTTCTTTCTTGACCGCCCTGATCGAAACTTCCATATTCCTCATATCATTCAAGGAATCGAAAATGCTGAAGACATTGCATCCATTTTTTACCGCGACCTTTGTGAACTCGTAAACCACATCATTCGGGAAGATCCGAAACCCAAAGAGGTTTTGTGCCCTTGTTAAAACTTTTAAAGGCGTGCGCGGCATCTTTTCTTTGAACTTCCTCAAGCGCTCCCATGGATCTTCGTTCAGGAATCGCATACAACACTCGAAGACAGATCCGCTCCAGACCTCCAAAGAAAAAAAGCCCACCCTGTCCAGGAGTGGAGTGATGGGCAACATATCGTCGATGGCCATTCTCGAGGCAACCATGGATTGGTTCCCGTCGCGAAGCGCTTGTTCGGTGATTTTTATCATGAAGGGCTCCTTTTATACTTACTTTTTCCTGAGTGCCTTGTTTACATTTCTCTGATAGGCGATCATGTAGAACGATGCATCAATGCAGTCCGAACTTTTTCCACGGCCTCTTTCAAACGATCGATGGAATTGGCAAACGATAACCTTATATATCCCTCACCGGATGGTCCAAAAGCATCTCCCGGAACCATGGCGACCCCCGCATTCTTAATGAAAAATTCCACGGCCTCTATGGATGTCATTTTGAGTTGGCGAATATCTAAGAACCCATAAAAGGCCCCTTCGGGCTTGATGAGGCGGAGGGGAGAAAGATCGTTAAAGGCTTCCATCAAGAACTTCCTGCGTTGAGCGAACGCTTCGACCATTTCCTCCACACACCGCTGCGGCCCAGTGACGGCCGCCAAAGCCGCCCACTGGGCAATACTGTTTGCACTGGTCACCAGATTCTGGTGTACTTTGATTAAACTGGACATCAGGCCCTGATCTGCTGCCAGGTAGCCCAGTCTCCACCCCGTCATGGAATAGGTCTTCGAAAATGCATTGCAGGTGAGAGTGCGCTCTTTCATCCCGGGCAAAGCGGCTATGCTTACATGTTTCACCCCGTCATAAACGATTTTTTCATACACTTCGTCCGATATGACTAATATATTATGATCGATGGCAATCTTCGCGATTTCGGAAAGAACGTCCTTGGGAATGACCGTCCCCGTCGGGTTATTGGGAGTTGCAAACATGATGACCTTGGTCCTCGGGGAGATTTTCTCCAACAATCGGGAAGGGAGCAGCGAAAATCCGGCCTCTACGGCCAGGCTGACGAAAATCGGCGTTCCTCCGCACAGCCGCACGATTGCAGTGTAATTCACGAAGCAAGGTTCGACGATGACCACCTCATCGCCCGATTCGACGAAGGCCATCAAGGCTACGGTGAGCGCCTCTATGGCTCCTATGGTAACAATAATTTCCTCCGGTCGGTACGGCACCTCGTTTTCGCGGTGCAGTTTCTCGGCAAGGGCCGTCCTTAACTCAATAATCCCATAGTTATTGGTGTAGTGCACCTTCCCCGCATCCAACGCTTTCTTCGCGGCCTCTTTGATATGATAGGGGGTATCAAAATCCGGCCGCCCAAGAGAAAGATCGATCACCTGCTTGCCCTCTTTTGCCAGATCCTCTACCCACTGCGCAACTGCCCGAATAGCGGAAAGCTTGATTCCTTTAAGCCGATTCGCCTCGCCCATGCTCATCCTATCACCTCCTCGGCGTTGCCCGCGCGGTAAGGCAAGCAATCCATCTCCTGCTTCATATATCCCAGCACAAAGGAAATCTTGTCTGCGAGCTTGATCACCTTTTCCGCCAGGGCGCCCTCTAATTTTCTTAAGGAAATCCTGGTGGTGGGAACAGCAATGTTAACCGCTGCCACCACTTCCCCCGCCGCATTTCTTATAGGAGCGGCCAGCGACCTCACACCGATCTCCATCTCTTCATCGCTTATTGCGAAATTGCGAACTCTGACCTTTTCGAGTTCTGTCATAAGGTCCTGTCTCCTGGTGATCGTCCTCGAAGTGAAGGCAGTCAATTCCACGGTTTCCAGGATCTCCTCTAGTTGGTCCTTCGTCATAAAGGCCAGCATCACTTTCCCCATGGATGTACTATGTAGGGGGCGCCTGGATCCAATTCGAATGTTGACATTGAGGGCCTGGTAAGACGCATTCCTTCCAACATAAACAATTTCCTTACCATCTAAAATAGCCAAATTCACGGTCTCCCCAATTTCCTTTGACGCCTCTTGCAGATAGGGGGAGGAGAGCTGTTCCAAATCCAAGTTGCGCATTACGGAAAAACCGATGGAAAGGGTTTTGGGTCCAAGTCGAAATTTTTTACTGGTCCCACTCCGCTCGATGTACCCCAGCTGCTCAAGCGTAAAAGTCAACCGCTGTATCGAGCTCTTGCTCAAGCCCAGTCTCTGATAAAGCTCCGTAAGGCCAAGTGGCAATGAGCTTCCAGCCAGCAGAGACAGGATTGAGAGCCCTTTCGACAATGATTCAACGAAGTGTCTTGGTTTCGTAAAAAGTACCTCTATGCGATAATGATTATCGTACTGCGATTTTTCTGCCTCATCCGTTTGATCTTGTCAAGAAAAATCTGCAGATTTTTTATGATCCCCCGAACGACCCCCTTCGTTTGGTTCCTCTCGCTGGCATGGTCGATCGAGGGCGCATCCGTCCGGTTCTCTTTTGATATCCCAAGGCCATTGATGTCCCGATATGTCATTTTTTCTTGACAATCCACTGTGCTATAAAATAGGAATTCCACATTGATAATGTGCCATCGCTGAGGTGACCACGTCTGTCGGGCGTGGAAGGAATCGAAGTTATCGCCATCGTGCGCACAGCCACTCATAGATCGGTTGTGAAGAACAGAGGTGTCAGTCATGTCTTTCAAGGTTCTTTTGACGGAGTCTATCTCTGTGCAGGGGATCGATCTTCTGAAAAAGAGGGCTGAGGTCCGGATTGCGCCAAGTCCACGGCTAAAGGATCTGCTGCCGATGATTGCGGATGCCGACGCGCTGCTGATCCGCAGTTCTCAAGCCGGCGAGGAGCTGATGAAAGGCGGCGTGAAACTGAAGGTGATCGGCAGGCATGGCATCGGTTTGGACAACATCGATCTGGATGCGGCGACTCGTCTCGGCATCCGGGTGGTCAACACACCGGTCGCAAATACCAATGCCGTGGCAGAGCATTCGCTCTGGGCGATCATGCACTGTGCCCGTAATTTCAATAAAGCCGAGAAAGCTTTCCGCCGCGGCGATTTTTGTGCGCCCGGTTCGCTGCCCGGCCTGGCTCAGAAATTAGGATACACCACGCGGGAGATCAAAAATAAGGTTTTGGGACTGGTGGGCATGGGGCGGATCGCGACCCGTCTCGCCCATATGGCCGTTGTCGGCATGGGGATGCGGGTGAAATCCTATGACCCTCTCGTAGCCGACGATGCCTTCGCCGCCGCGGGCGTGGAAAGGGTCGGCGATTTGGACTCTCTAATGACGGGTGCCGATTTCGTCTCGATTCACGTCCCGTATCTGAAGGAAACGCACCATCTTATCGGCGTGAGGGAACTGGCGCTGATGAAGCCCGGCGCCTGCCTGATCAATGCCGCCCGGGGAGGGGTGGTGGATGAACAAGCCCTCTACCAGGCACTGAAGGATGGAAAACTGGCCGGGGCGGCCCTGGATGTCTATGAAAAGGAGCCCCCGAATCCGGATCTGCCGTTCTTCGGCTTGGAGAATGTGGTTTTGACACCGCATATCGCCGCTACGACCGATCTGGCGCTCATCAATATGGCAATAGACTCTGCGGAGGGCATCCTCGACGTTCTCGAGGGGCGGATGCCGAAGTACCTGGTGAATGCAGAAGTGCTCAGGAACGCCCGATAGTCTGAGATTGACGAGAGAAAGGCCAATATTTCGTGAATACTCAAAGTAGCCCCACCATAAAGCCACAATTGATTGGAATGGGCTACATCGATCAAGGGACATGGCGGAGGAAGGGGGCAATCATGGCACTGATCAGTTTCGTCACGACCTTTGTCTTCGGCTTCCTCTGGCGGGACATGATCGGAATCTGGTAGAGGGATCGGGGTGGAGAATAAGATGGATAAAGAGTCATTTCATGCGTTTAAGCAGCATTTCTTGTATTTGCGGCCGCTGCCGCAGGGGCAGGGGTCGTTGCGTCCGGCCGCGGGTCGCGCCTTGACCTCCGCGTCGCGGAGAAGCTGCATCATACGCTCGGCCGGTTGCCCGGCCAGTCGCAGCGCCGCCATTTGCCCGGTGTAGTCGCGGCAGTAGGCGAAGAACCTTCGATAGCCCGCACACAGGTAGTTCAGCCCCGCTTCGCCGTCCGGGGTCCGGATGATACGATCCTTCGGGCATCCCCCGTTGCACATGGCCCTGACGTCACACTCCCGGCAGTAGCGGGGCAGCCCCTCCCGCTTGGTCTGCCCAAAGGTGAGTTGTGCCGGATGTTCGATGAGTTCGATGAGCGGGGTCGTGCGGATGTTGCCGAGGCGGTGCTCGGGCGTGACGAAATGATCGCAGCAGTAGAAGTCGCCGTTGTGTTCGACCACCGGGACATCCCCGCAGGTAGGCCGAAAGATGCACAGGGAATGGTCCTGGCCGTATGCCGGCCTCGCCGCCTCCTCGAACATCTGCACGATGATCCGCCCGACGTCCTGCCGCACCCACTCGTCGAAGATAGTGCACAGGAAGGCGCCGAACGCTTCCGCCGGCACGGTGCGCGGGCTCACGCCGCCCTGGGGAACCGGCTCTTGCTCCACAAGCGGGATGAAGCTGATGTATCGGGCTTTGATCTCCTTGAAGAAGCGGTACACCTGGAGGGGATGCCGGACGTTCCCGGCATGCACGACACACAAAAGATCGACCGGGACCTTGTGTTTGCGCAGGAGCCGATAGCCCTGCATCGCTTGCCGGTGCGTGGGCTTCCCGTCCCTGGTCGCGCGATACACGTCGTGCAGCGCCGGCGGACCGTCGAGGCTGAGACCGACGGCAAAATGTTCAGCCGCAAAAAAGCGACACCAGTCGTCGTCAAGGAGCACGCCGTTCGTCTGGATGCCGTTCTTGATACGCCGATCAGGGGGCAGGTGTTTGCGCTGGAGCCCGGTTATCTTGCGAAAATAGTCTATCCCGTGGACGGTCGGCTCGCCGCCGTGCCAGAAGAAATTGATCTCCGGTTCGGGGGCGATTGCGATCTGTTGGCGGATGTACTCCTCCAGCAGATCGTCGGGCATGCGAAACGACCCGCCTTCCGGGTAGAGCAGGTCCTTTCGCAGGTAGTAACAGTAGCGGCAATCGAGGTTGCAGACGGCCCCTGCAGGTTTTGCAAAGATCTGGAATTCCCGTGAAGCTTTGACCACGCACCCCTCCGAAAATCCGCCACCAACGTCATACCGGCCCCGTATGGGTACGGGGTAAACTCCAGCCGGTATCCAGGCGTCGTCCCGGCGAAAGCCGGGAACCAGTAACATGCTGGACCCCGGCCTTCGCCGGGGTGACGACTTATTATGAGGCTGTCAATTCATGGACTGCATTATACCGGTTATCGAGTATGTGGCTATCACAGTGAATCACCGTGAGGCAACCGAATTCTTGCCTTCCCCTCCCCCTGCCGGATCATCCATCCAAAAGAGTGTGTCAAAGGGTGTGTCGAAAAGTTGCGTCAGTTAATGGAACCGAGTATAATACTGAGCATTCCGCGAAACCGACCATCTTTCTTAAGGAGGAAAAACACCTATGGATTTCGTTGAGAAAAAGCAGAAAGGACTCACTCGAAGGGATTTCGTCAAGGGGACTGCGGCCGGGGCAGTGGGGGGAATGGTGGCGGGTGCGGCAGGGACGGTGCTTGCGGCGTCGAAGACGGATCCGAAGCCCTCGCAGCCCGCCAAGACGATGGCGTCGGAAGCCATGTGTGCGGAGATCGTGAATATGCGCGGGCACGGGGGCGATATGATCGATGCATACCTGGCGCGTCCCATGGGGCCCGGCCCCTACCCCGGGGTCGTGGTCATCCACCACATGCCCGGCTGGGACGAAGCGACGAAGGAGATCACCCGCAAATTCGCGCACCACGGCTATGCGGCCATCTCGCCGAATCTGCATTTTCGCGAAGGCAAAGGGACGCCCGAGGCAAACAGCGCCAGCGTGCGGGAGGCCGGCGGCATGCCGGACAACCGCACCATGGGAGATGTCGAAGGCGCCATCCGGTATCTCCGCGCCCTGCCGTATCTCAACGGCAAGGTCGGCATCATCGGCTATTGTTCCGGAGGTCGGCAAGTCTACCTGGCCGCG
>Ga0209212_1002163_pt1 | contig 28920 bp, 22 predicted proteins | sample RifGroC2_FD_183996 | JGI IMG/M metagenome (GOLD analysis project Ga0209212, IMG submission 183996) | Groundwater microbial communities from Rifle, Colorado, USA - Groundwater C2 (SPAdes) (version 2) | ecosystem: Environmental > Aquatic > Deep subsurface > Groundwater | place: Rifle, Colorado... | reverse complement strand
CACCTTAAGCAGTTCTTCTATCTCGCGGCGGGCGCTGATCTTGGATTCCTCTATGTTCTTCATCTGCGCCGCGCCGAGCAGGAACTTATCCTGGAACTCACGGAAGCGCTGGTCCATCTCCGTGATTTTCGTTATCAAGGCCGGAGTAGCCGGCGACGGGGGTGCCGGAGGCGGCGGGGGCGGCTCCGCCCTTTCGGCGAGCTTCTTCTGCAGCTCCCCGACGATGTTGCGTTCCATCAGCTCTATCTTCTTATTCAGGGCGGAGACCTGATCTTCGAATACCGCCGGCCTGTGCGGCTGGGGCACGGCGGCCGGCGCGGGCGACGGGGACGGCTCCGATTGGGGAAAAACCGATGAGAATAGGGAATCTTTCTTTATTTTCTGGGTATCCATAAGGCCTCCTAGGCGCCGGCTTCGCCGCCCTCAAGCAACGGTTGGGGCGCGGCGGAGGGATGAAGTATCTTCCCCTCTTTTATGAAAACGGCCGCAGTTGCTATCACGCGTTCCAGCGCCTGCCCGGTCTTTTCGCTGGACGGGCTGCCATAGCTCATGCTCTGCTCAATCATCTGCCAGGTCTTTTCCGCCAACTGAGCCTTCAATTTCACCCTGACCGCGTCCGGCAGCTCAAAAAGCGCGGTAGCCCACTCTTCGGCTTTCAGGGCGCCCGCCAGCAGAGAAAACTCCCTCTCGCTGAACTTCGCTATATCTTCCGGAAGCAGCAGGTGGCGGCGTACTTCGGCGGCCAGCTCGGGGTGCTTTTTATCCAGTTCCGCTATCATCCCCATCCTTGCCTTCAGGTCCACGTTATCCAGCGCTTCCAGTGCCCCGTCCAGCCCGCCCACGGCCCCGCCAAGGCGGCGCTCGAGTTCGTCCTTGAGCGTAGCTATGATCTCAGGCTCCACAAAACGGATCTTGGCCATGCTGATCAGCACTTCGGAAGAGAACTCCGGAGGCAGCTTCTTCAGGAACTCCGCCCTTACCTCCTGGGTCAGGTGGCCGGTGACCAGTGCCACGTTGGCCGGGTCCTCGTTAGCCATCAGGCTCACCAGGAACGGCACCTGGTCCAGGCGCACCGAGAACAGTACCCTCTCTTGCGCGGCGCCCGGCTCCTTGTCCGGCGCGCCGAGTTGCGGCCTGTCCGCGGCACCGGCGCCCGGCATACCGTTCTCCAGGCCGCCCGGAGCCGCGCCCTTGCCCAGGTCCATGGTGATCTGGTGGCTCTGTTGCACCTTGGCCATGGTGCTCATGGCTCCGGCCAATTTAAGGAACCCCACCGCGACTACTATCATGCCGATTATCCCCATCACCGCCAGCATCACGTATTTAAGCACCATGCTGATGGCTTCGGGCGTGTACCAGATAGTGCGCCAGAGCGGGGCGAAAGGCGCTTTTATCACGGACAAATGATCCCCACGTTTTACGTCCAGCAGAAGCATCTCCGAGACCACCCGGCGTATATTCTCGGCGTCCAGGTCCGGCAAGTCCCGGTTGAGGATGATGCTGACCGTCATTTTTTTCACGAAAGCCGACGGATAGAGCATCTGGCGGTTATAGGTCTTGTTCTCATTGGCCGCCGAGGCGAAGGAAGGGAAACCGGGCATCAGATAGTCCCCGGCCTGCGCGTCGCCGCCGGCCCCCTGCCACTTGAAAGGGTTTTTATTGTCGGCCGGGATCTCGGAAGTGACATCCAGCTTTTCGGTGCGGTTGAAGTCTATGGTGGCCTCCAGCACCACCTTGGCCTGGTTGGGCCCCAGCAGGCGCGCCAGCACCTCGTCCACCTTCTGCTCCAGCGCTTTTTCATACCTGGCCTTATCTTCGAAGGGCAGCCCCTGGGCGCCGGCGGGGGCGGCCAGCGGGAACAGCGCCGCAAAGAGCGCGGCGCAAAAGGCGCTGCCTGTATATTCAGTCTTTTTCATCATAGTATTCACCGTCGCAATAGTTAGAGATATGACTGCAAGCGCCGCTCTATCACCAACGGCATGCTGCCCTTCATAATTTCGAGTACCCCTTCCAGTATCATGGACTTCATGCGCACCTCCAGCCACACTTTGGCGCGCATTTTGCCGGCTATCGGCACGCAGATCATATTGGCGAAGAAGATGCCGTAAAAGGCCGAGGTGATAGCCACGGCCATGGCGGGACCGACGCTTTCCGGGTTGGCCAGGTCTTTGAGCACCCCGATAATACCGATAAGCGTTCCCAGCAGGCCGAACATAGGCGCCATAACGCTCATGGTGCGGTAAACGTTCGCCACCTCGTTCATGTCGTCCACGCCCTGGTTGATCTCCTGCTCCAGCACCTCTCTGACGAATTTAGTGTCGTTATATTCCAGCGCGGCGGTGGAGGCCCTGTTGAGGAAACCCCGGGCTACGGTCGCGTCCGCCTCCTTCAGTGCAGAGATCCCCCGCATACGGGCCTGCTCGGCCAGGGCCACTATCACGGGGATGATCTTTTCCGGGGCTACCTCTTCCCGCTCCCGGAAGATCTGGCCGAGTTCCGTTACGGCGCCCTTTATGAATTTAAGCGGCGTGTTTATCAGGGTGGCTACCAGGGTGCCGCCGAGCACCACCACCACGCCGTGCATGTTTATCAGCGAGGCTGAGATCTGGTCGCCGGCCACTCCGGCGAACAGCAGCGCCACCGCGCCGGCAACCCCAACTATCGTAGTAATATCCATAGTAGTCTCCAGTATTATCAGCTTTCCGACGGAATCTTGAACCAGAACGTGGAACCTTTGCCCAGCCCGGGGCTGAGCGCCCCAATATCGCCCTTATGCGCGCGCACCACTTCCTGCGCTATCGATAGGCCCAGGCCCCAACCCTGCTTGCGCAGCGCCGCGTCCTTCTGGTATTTGGCCTGGTAGAATTTTTCGAAGATCTTTTTTGTCTCGCTGGGGTGTATGCCTATGCCCGAATCCTTCACCAGCGTGTCTATGTATTTCCCCTCCCTGCGGAAGGAGATTTCCACTTTCCGGCCGGCGGGGGTGAATTTTATCGCGTTGTTGACCAGGTTCATGAACACTTGGGAGAGGCGGAACTTGTCGCCGTCCACCATCACCCCTTCCGGAAAATCGTGCACCACCAGGTCCACGCCTTTTTTCTGGGCGTTGATGGAAAGCCCCGGCAATATGTCCCTGGCCATGTCCGGAAATTCGAACGGGGCTTTTTCCATTTTCAGTTTGCCGGCCTCTATCATGGCCAGGTCCGTCAGGTCGGCTATCAGGCGGCCAAGCTGGTCCGTGGAGCTCACGATGTTCTTCAGATACATCGCTTCGCGCTCTCCAACGTTCTTCTTCATCAGCAGTTCACTGAAACCCCTTATGGACGCCAGCGGGGTGCGCACGTCGTGCACAACCATGGACAGGAACTTGGATTTCATGTCGTTGAGGCGGCCCAGTTCCTGGTTGGACAGGGCCAGCTTGCCCGACATGGCCTCCAACTCCTGCTTGCGCTGGTATAGCTGCCCCTGCGCCAGAGTTATCCTTTCCATATACTGCTGTATGACCATATTCGAGAACTTCTGCCTGCTGTTGAAAAAGGTGGACTGCATAAAACCGGACACCTGCGCCACCACCAGGAACCCCGCCCCCAGCAGCAGGAGCGACATAGGAATAAGGACGATGATAACCATTTCCATATGCTTTCCTATTCCCAGCCCTGCGTGCGCATGAATTCCCTGGTAACCTGGTCCTGCGGGGCTATCTCCAGCGCTTTCAGGTAGGCGGCCCTGGCCTTTTCTTTGTCTCCCATCATGAAGTAAGCCGAGCCCAGCCTGGTCCAGGCCACAGGGTTGGCCTCATCGAGCACCGCCACCTCTTCGCATTCCTTGGCCGCCATGTCGAACTGCTGTATATAGAAGCCCTTGGCCGCCTTGCGCAGTTTCTCTTTTATCAGCGCCTCCAGGGGCAGGATCTCGTCGCGGCGCACATGGATCTTTACCAGGTCGCTCATGATATAAAGCAGCGCCTCGAACATGGCATCCCCGCGCCTGTCGGCGCCCAGGGCCGCGTGGGCCAGCAGCAGGGCTTTAAGGTCCTGGCCCTCCATATAGGCGCTTAAGGCCCGGACGGCGGTATCGGCCTGCTCACCGGGCCGCGCAAGCATCCGCTCACGGGCCGGGATATCGGCCAGCTTAAGCCCGGCTATGATCTCGTCCAGGCGTTTGCCGCGGCGGCCCCAGTCCCCGTCCTTAAGCTGCGGCTCCAGGTTGAAAGCTTTGCCGATATTGGCCTGGGCGGCCACATAACGCCGCGCCGCCAGGTCCTTGCTGGCCAGCGTCAGAAAATCCTGCGCGAACAGGTCCAACTTCTCTATTTTTTCCTTCGGGGCCATCAGGCGCGCTTTTTTTACGCGCTGCGTGCGGCCGGCCAGCGGCTGCCTGGCGGCCAAAGCTCCCAGGCGCATGGAGACGCCCAGTTTATGCATGGCGCCCAATTCCCCGAAAGGCGACATGGAATAATCTATGTCCGCGATAGAGAGTTTGAACCCCACGCCGAAGCGCAGACCGGAACCGATGTCCTGCCCGGTGCGGTACCCCGCCCGCAGAGAGAGCAACTGAAACGCCACATACTCCGCGCCCAGCGCCGAATAGTACTGCTCATCGCTGGACACGGTCTGGTCCAGGCTAAATATAAAGCTGGCGCTGCCGCCGGGGTGCGCGTGCCAGGAACCGCCCAGCGTCGCGGACATCGGCAGCGGTGAGGATTCTTTGTCGAACTTCAGGCCCGGGCCTATATTGCGCAGGGCCAGGGCGACCCTGAATTCCTGGGCCGGGGCCTTGCTCATCCAGTAATGGTCGGGACGTATATAGTAGACCGCGCCCAGGTCCAGCGCCGCGGTGTTCGCCGTGGCGCTGTCCAGCTTCCCGCTGATGAACTTAAGGCCGGCGCCAACGTTAAACACAGGGCGCTCTATCTCGTCTTTCATTATGGCCCGCCCGTAAGCGGCCCCCAAGGCAAGGTCGGAAGCCTCCACCGCGCCGGTCTTAACTCCCTGCGCGTCATAGCCCTGGAAGGGGGCCACGCTCAGGCGGGTGAGATTCAGCCCCAGGGTGGAACCATAGCGCAGCGGGTAGGCCACGGACAGGTACTGGTTGGTCACGTCCTCCATGGAATCATTGTAGGTGGCCGCCAGTTCCGGCCCCTCCACGCTGCCGAGCCCCGCCGGATTCCACCAGGCGGCATAGGCGTCTTCGGCTATAGCCGTATACGCCTCCCCCATGCCGGTGCCGCGGGGACTGGGAGAGAATTTAAGGAAAGCCGCCGCGGCGCCGCCGGGGTCACCGGCATAGGCCGGCGGACGGCAAAGAGCGACCGTAAAAAATACGGCTGCGGCGACTGAGATGGCGGTTCCGGGTTTCATAGTTTACGCGCTCTATATAGTCTATAAGCGCGGGACCACGGAATCCCGAAGAAATCATGAAGTTAAGGCGGGTTATGGCAGCAAGATATCGATACTGTGCGTCAGCAGGTAATAGCTAAGTAAGACGAAGAGTGCCAGGAACAGAATGAGCGTTTTATCCCTCATGGGCTCCGATGGGCGGGTCAGTGCTGCTCCAGCACTTCTTCTGCCTTCTCCAGCACTTTCTCCGGAGGTATCATCTTGGGGAAATAGCAGACAAATCCGGGGGTGGAGGCAAAGACGCTGTTAAGGCCGGCATCCATAAAGTTTTCCCCGGTCATTACCACAAAACGGATATCGCGCAGCCTGCCGTCGCGGGCGGCGAGTTTCTTAAACTCCATGGCGAACTCCTTGCCGGACATCACCGGCATAGCCACGTCGAGTATTATAAAATCAGGCGGCGCGGCGGAAACCGCCTCTACGGCCTCCCGGCCGTTCTTAGCCAGGGTCACCTGGTGCCCGGCATCCTCGAAGACATACTTGAACAACTCCAGTATGGCCGGCTCATCATCTACTATCAGCACCTTAGCCATGTCCGCCTCCTAAAGGTATGGTGAAAATGAATTTACTGCCCTGGCCCTCCCGGGACTCCACCCGGATAAGCCCGCCGTGGAGTTCCACCGCCATTTTGCACATAGCGAGACCCAGTCCGAAGCCCATGTACTTATGCTCCTCAAGCTGCGAATATTTCCCGAATATCTCCTGTCGTTTTTCCTCCGGTATCCCCGGCCCGGTATCCTCCACCGTAAAAACGGCGTTCCCGCCTTCTCGGCGGCAGGAAAGAGTCACACTGCCGCCGGCGGGGGTAAATTTCAGGGAATTGCCCACAAGGTTGCTTATCACCCTCTCAAGCAGGCGCATATCTCCCGGGAATTCTATCTTCTCATCCTGAGGTGAGACAGAAAGCACGATGTTCTTGCGCGTAGCGAGGAGCCCGTACAGTTCGATGACATGCGCGAACAGGGACCCGGAGTCCACCTCTCCCCGCACCAACTTCATCTCTCCCCTCTCAAGCTTAATTGTGTTAAGGATATCCGCTATCATACCGTTGAGCCGCTTCGAAGAACGTATAATGGCGTTCAGGAATTTAGCCATATCAGGGTCCGACTCGACATGCGCCCCCAGCAACTGTGCATAGCCCTGTATACTGGAGAGGGGCGCACGCATATCGTGCGTTATCATATGAAAGAAAGTCTCGCGCGCGCTTTCGATTTCCTTCTCCATGGTAACGTCCCGGATCACTATCACACGGCCCGGGCGCTTGAAGGCGGCCATAAGGAACTGGCGGGACATCACCCTGTAATCCCTGACCACAGGAGTTTCACTGTCCGCCCCAGGTATGGCGACCTCCGCCCTGATATAGCCCTCCCGGGAATCCAGGATTTCCGTGAGCACCGGCTTAAAGGAGGCCTCACCCACCGAGCCCGGCAGGACAATGTCCTGGTCCTCGGCGGGAATCCGCAAGACGTTTAAAGCCAGCTTGTTGGAGTGTATAAGCCTGCCGCGGTCATCTACCAGCAGGATAGCGTCGCTTATGGTCTCTATCAGCGCCTGCGCCTTTGCGCGCTCTTCCACCACCTGGTTAAGATGAAAGGCACGGTAAGCGCTTAACTCAAGCATAAGCCTGTTCAGGGAAGAAACAAGCCCGGCGGCCTCGGGCCAGCCCGTTTTGGGTAAGGGGGCGTCCAGCTTATAATCCGCGGCCCTGAACGCTTTTACAGCGTCGGACATTCTGATCACCGGCCATCCCAGGCCACTTAGAATTGCACGGGTAGCAACCAGCGAGGAAACAATCACCGCGAGGACGGCCGTCAAGCCAGTGACGTACCCAGGCGCGGTGAGACCCTGGCTAAGGGCGAACACCAATACTGGGAAAGCCGCAGCAACGCAGACAAGCAAGCGGAGGCGCATGTTCAATTTAATAAAAATGGGCGACATATCGTGGCAGGCCGGAAAGCAGCATCTGCCTCATTGCAGCGCAATCCGTATACGCCGGGTAGTCATCCACGGCAAGTATACGCTTCATAGTGCCCCCGTACCTTGTACGCGCGCCAACTCACGCGTTATCAGGGCGAAGTTAAAAGGCTTCGGCAGCACCGGGATACTTCTGTCTATTCCCATGTTTGCAAGCTCGGAAGCGGTGGCCCCGCTTATTATTATGACCGGGACACCAGAGAGTCCCGGATACATATCCAGCATGGCTATCATGGAATCTCCGGCCATTTCCGGCATATGAAGGTCGGTTATCACCAGATCCGGACGTTCCGTCATGGCCATTTTCACTAATTCCACGCCGTTTGCGGCGCTACTAGCATCATGCCCCAGTTCCGTCAGGAAATCGGCAAGCAGAGTCCGCAGTAAGTCATCGTCTTCAGCTATAAGTATTTTCATGACAGTTCAGTCAAAGGGCCCAAATATTCCAGTCGTTCTCTATCACAAGAATCTATTTCATCACTCCACCACCCCGCACTGAGGATAATTACCCCCTGGGGAGATTCGCGTTTATTTACGCCTGGCGTATTATACAACAGGAACCAGTCCTCAATCCCGAAGCAGGTTATAGTGACACACAACTTAATTCCGTGTTTCCCGGCTTAGGACCTGGGCGTTGTTTAGCCAGCCTTCTCCCAACCTGCCTTCCAAAAGGGTAAAGTTTAAAATCCCCGTTGTTAAAGAAAGTCTTCTGCCGCCGGTTGCCGCGCTGCGTAATCTGATGCGGATATCCCGGCGCTACCGCCCTGGCCATGCGTGGCATAAGCCCCCCTTTCCCTGCTGGCCTCAATGGCATAGCAGAGCAACCCTCAAAGGGCTGTCGGTTTGGCATGGACTATTTTTTAGATTGTAAGAAGAACTACTCCGCGCGGAGGTGATTTACTCTTTGGAATTTCCGTCAACCCGTGAGCCGAAAGTCAGCGCCGCCACTCCCGGGGTATGCGCGGCCGGGGTATTTCAGCGCGGCTTAAACCGCGCATAAATAGTGAGGCCGCGTGACGGAACTCCGAGGCCATCGTCTCTGGCTAGTGCAATGACGGCTGAAGAGGCGCAAGCCAGGGGTTCCCCGGTTTCAGGCAAGCCCGCGGCTTCACGCGCCAGGACGGGGAACAGAGGCCGCCCCAGGCCCCGCCGGAATATACCGAATAGGCGTGGAACCAAACCACACGCTCGCCGCCGCGCAGGAAAACCGCATCTGGCGTGGTTTGCGGCACTTCACCGTCCACGGAGAAGCACCAGCCGTATACCCGCAACTCCCCTCCCGGAAGAATTTCATACGCGTCTTCTACCACCGGCGTACCGAGTATGGTTCGCATGGCGGCCTCGTCCCCCTCGTAGGCCAGGCCGGCCAAGGCCAGGGCGCGCACGGTGGCCGACCCCACGCTGACCCCCTCGCCGCCCGGCGGCAGCGCCGCGCTGAATACCGGGGCTTCGGCGCAGGGCCCTACCACTGCCAGCCCGAACGGCTCCGGGGCGTTCTTGGCGTTCTTGTAAACCATAAAGGTAGGTTCCCTTACCGGAGAGGGCGGCAATGGAGGTTCGGCGAAATCCGCCGGGCGGGCGGCCTTTCCGTCGAAACCGTAAAAGACCTCCCCGGCGCAAAGCGCCGGGGACAAAAGAATTGCGGCAAGCAGAGAAAGAAGGGCTTTCCTGATCATTATGGGATTATTTTGCAAAATGGCGCGGCCCCTGCGCTAACTTATTCGCCGCGGTTCCCGTCACTACCAGCCTGCCGAAATATGTTTTGTTCTGGCAGCGCTTTTTTAAAGAGCGCCATAGGCAAGATACCGGAATCCCCTGCCGGGGACGGATTGCAGGCGCGCGGCCAGCGCGGGAGGCAGTTTACGGCGCAGGTTGTAGATATGTGTATCCACCAGGTTCTCTACCGATACTGTTTCCCAGGCCTTGGAGATTATCTCCGCCCTGGAGAAGATCCTGGGGCTCTCAGTCGCCAAAAAGGCAAACAGATCGAACTCACGGGCGGTAAGGTTGGAGATCATTTCGCCGCCGTAACTGACAATGCGGGATTCCGCGCAGATGCTCAAGTCCCCGCCAGCATTACCGAGCGGAGGCTTCGTTCCCAATATGTCGGCGAGCAGCGCGGACAGGTGTTCCGTATTCAGCGGCCGTGCGGCGGCCTCGCCATTCCGCGCGCCGGCGGAGAACGAGTATCCCCCCTTAACTGCGCTCGCCGGCAGCAGCAGTTCCAGCATAACGCGTCCAGACCGGCAGCGCCGCAAGGACGCTGATAAGGGTTTATTGACAGTAGTAAGACTCATTTCCGCATCATTCATCCAGTGACATTACGGTGACACACAACTTAATTGCGATTAAGTTGTGTGTCCCCATACCCCAACCGCGCTCCCGGGCTTGTACCCGGAAGCGCGGGGCCTGCTTAATATTCCCCAGGGCGCAGTATCATGCCTCTTTTAACAGCTTCGTCCCCGTTGAAAGGGAACCGGCTCTTTTCATTGTAGACGGCGTCGCGCAGCACCGTTCCCGTGAATTCGGTGGTATTGTCGCTGCCGCCGTAACCCTCGTAGTTGGTGAAATAGGCGTTGCGCAGGTCCGCCCCTATCATGGAAGCTCCCGCCAGCGTGGCCCCGTCGCCGTACATGGCGCAGCCGCGCATGTCTACACCGTCCAAGTTGGCGTCGGCCATCCGCACGCCGTAAAGCATAACGCCCCTGATCGAGCTGTTCTGCATCTGCGCGCGGTTGAATTTGCCGTAACCGAAAGTGGAGTTTTCCATCCAAGCCCCGGTCAGCACGGCCTCGGTGAAGCTTGACCAATACGCATCCACGGCAAAAAAGACGGCGCCAGTGAGATCCGCCTTGTCCATCTTGGCCCCGGGAATGGCCGAGTATATAAACTGGGCCCCGCGCAGATCCGCGCCGGTAAGGTCGAACCCTTTGGGGAGATTCATCCCGGTAAAATTACCGCAGACACCTATTTTGGTCCTGGCAAGCTCCTCCAGATCTATGGGGTTATGCCCCAATGTTCCTTCCTCGTTACGGCAGGAGAACCCGCTGAAGGATTCCGGGTCAGCAACAGGTTCGAAGCCATACGAGCCTTTTCCTGACGAAGCCCCGCCGACAGGCGCCGGCAGCGCAACAGGCATCTCCACCGAGGCCTGCGGCCCGGCGTATTTTTCAAGATCACCCAGCGCTGAAACCCCTTCCCCGCCGGCGAAGGCCGCGGTTGAAAGTACCGCTATTGAAACAATTACTCCCGCTATGTGTTTACTCATTATATCCCTCCTGGTTATTTACAAATACTACAGCCGCCAGCGCGGCGCAATCTGCTGCCATTCATTACCCGGTGACGGTAAATTTTAACTGCCTGTGGTTATATTAGCGGAAGATAACGATGTACACATGAGGCAATATGCCCATGCCGAAGGACCTTTTTACTTAGGAGGTTATGACTGGCAGTAATGACGCAGATAGAGAGTCTTTTCCTCTCTACCAGGAACCGCAACCCTTGCAAGTCCGGGCATTAGCCCTCCATGCGACGCGTTTATAACAAGAGCATAGCAGGCCAACCCGTCACTGGACTGGCGGGACGTTGGTTTTAGACAGAAGGTTGAAATCAGCTAAAGGGAGGGAGTACCGGAGTTAAGCTTACTACCCCCCTGGACGAGTTTATGTATTTCATCAAGCACGTGTAAGGGGTCTATCGGTTTCTCGAAGTAGCCGTTGCAGCCGGCTTCCAGAATCCGTGCCATATCTCCGCGCATGGCATATGATGTTACGGCTATTATCGGAACTGTTTTTCCGCTTTCCGCGGCCCGTATCCTGCGTGCCGCTTCCAACCCGTTAATATCCGGCAGGTCTATGTCCATTACTATGAACGAGAAGCCCCCTGCCGCCGCCAAGGCCACCCCGTCATTCCCATTGCGGGCATCCGTCACCTCATATCCCCCATGCTCCAATATCTTCCTCATAAGGCGCAGATCGTCGGGATTGTCTTCAATGACCAGAATTTTGGGCATATTCACCTGTCCTGCTCCCGCCGTATCGGGATCCTGAGCCCGAATGTGCTTCCTTGTCTACAAACACTGTTCACGTATACCCCCCCCATAAGGATTTCGGCAGTAATTTTCCGGACAAGATACAAACCCAGACCTGTACCGGGTATCTTTTCGGCGGGATGTGCGGCGAGGCGCACAAAAGATGAGAACAACCGGGGAATGTCCTCTTTTTGTATCCCGAGGCCGGCATCCGCAACGCCAATTCCCACCAGGCCGCTGTCGGGGTTATCTGACGGATCGCTTAAAATATCGATATTGATGGGGACGCTGCCCTCCGGCGTGAATTTTACCGCGTTGTTTAAGAGATTAATGACGCATTGAAGCAGCCTCCGCCTGTCCGTACGCATTACCAGGCGGGTACGGGCCGCGCTGAACTTCAGCCCTTTCCAGGCGTTCCCCGTCTCCGTAATGGCCAAAGTTTCCTCCAACAGGCCTTGCAGATCGAATTCTTCAATAACGCTCTCCGCTTTACCTGCCTCTATCTTGGAGACGTCTATTATCTCGTTTATGATCAGCTGCAGGTGTTTCCCGGCTGCCAGCACCGAGGAAAGGCTTTCTTTCTGCGCGGAGTTAACGGGACCGTCCCACTCCTTAAGGAGCACGCTTGAGAACCCTATTATGGAATTCAGCGGGGTGCGCAGTTCATTGCTCATCGAGGCTATAAACATGGATTTCAGGCGGTCCAATTCCTGAAGCCTGATGTTGGCCTGTTTTAATTCCTCGGTACGGATGTATCGAGGAGTATTTCATTCAATGACTTTTTCGATATGCCCGGAGTCTCTGGGGCTGTTTATGCAGCGGGTAGGTACCTAAAACCTTTACCGGAGATGGATTGCACCCTGGCGGCAAGTTCGCCGGGCAGTTTCTGGCGCAGGTTAAAGATGTGAGTATCCACAAGGTTGTCCACGGAGGCCGTCTTCCAGACTTTGGCGATAATGTCCGCCCTGGAGAATATTTTGGGGCTGTTCTTTACCAGGAAGTAGAAAAGGTCAAATTCACGGCGCGTCAGGTTCCCAATAACCTTGTCCTGGAACTTCACTACAAATGATTCTCCGCATATCTGAAGGTCCCCGAACGCCGGCATAGGCCCGGCTTCCGCGTCCCATTCCACCCTGCGCAGGAGGGCATGGGCCCATAAAGGCAGTTCTTCCAATATCAGCGGCTTTTCGAGATACTGGTCGACCCCGGCTGCAAAACCGCGCTTTTTATCGCTGAACTCCGTAAGGCCGGTAAGCGCGATAATGGGGATCTTCGCCAATTCGGGAGAACTGCGGACCAGTTCGCATATTTCCAGACCGTTGCCGTCCGGCAGACGCAGGTCCAGTATTATAAGGTCGGGCTTGTTTTTTGTCAGATAATTCCGGCCCTCGCCCAGCGTCTTGGCGCAGTCGAACCAGAACCCTCCCCTTCTAAGCACAGCCTTGACCAAAGCGCAGGTCTCCTTGTCGTCCTCTACCATTAATATCGTTCTGCTTGTCATAGGATATATGTGTATGTCTTTGGACCTTTTTATAGACTTCGTCCAGAACCATTCGACACTTTCCCGGCTGCCTCCGCTTAATTTAGCACTTTTTCTGACTTCCTTCCACTTTTATGTTTATCGCACAATCCAGCCTGGGGAAGTGTCTGTTAGGTTTTAAGCGAAGTCTCCAAGGGATGCAAAAGATTTACATAAGGAGTAATAAACTCGCTATCAAAAAAGGGCAGATATGTGATTAAATTGTCCAGGTATCATGGAGGCCTGCTATGGGAACCATATTTTCAAAGGCGTTGATAAAATACAGGAAAGAAGCCGGATTTAAAACGGCGTATCAATTCTTTCATAGTAACGGCGGCAAGCCGTTCTTTAAGATCTCCTACAGGATGTACCTGCTTACAGAGCAGGGGAAGCTTCTGCCGCCTTTTAAAAGCATCGGGACGTATATGCACGCGCTTCGCCTGTTCCCTCAAAGTTATGACGGGATCGTGTTCGTTACGGCGTGGCTGAAGACCACCGTCGGGGAAGACCCTTTTGCCGAACTATTGGCGCCGCTCATAACTCTGCCTAAAGAAACGTCCATCACATCCTCTCTGCATAAAGCGGTGGCAAAACTGCTGACAGAAAAGAAGTTCTATATGACCCGGGCGCAGGTTACTGTTGTCACCAGGAACAAAGGGACATATTTATGCTGGGCCGCCCTTAATAATGATACCGGGAACTGGACCAGTAAAACCCTGGCTGAGGCGATCGGGTTGTCCCTGCCCGAGGCAAAAAGGATTATTCTGGAGTTCGCCGGGGTTAAATTGATCAAAAGGCAAAGAGACGGCAGTTACAAATGCCCGATGGCCGGCGCGGTAGTGGAGTATCCTCGTATGGATATTCTGCACTCGGATATCCAGAAGAAAATCCTGGGTTATCAAAGCGAACTCGCGGCCAGCGGGCGCCCAACATATCTGCGGCTGGGTATTCTCAGGGCCTCTTTACTGGAGATCGCCAATTGTTACCCGCTACTGTCGTTGAACGTTTCGACCGCGGCAACATACGCCATTACGGAAAAGCGTAAAGATTCCGCCCTTTTCACGGTGGAATGCAAGGTGACCAGGATCCGTGATTTTTAATTAGTCAAACGCCCTGTTGAAACAAAGGAGCCGGCTGTTGGACCGGCTTCTTTGCCGGTGAGGACTGCGGTTATTTGTAGCGGCGGCGGAGTCCGCGCCGACAAGTTCATCACTTAAACAACAAGAACAACTCCACCACAAGAGCGAAGATCACGGCAAGGGAAAGCAAACGCAGAGAAGCCTTCTCCCTGGCCGCGGCTTCCCGCACGCTGCGCAGCGCGGCGAGAAACTCCTCCGGAGCTGGGTCAGGCTGCCTCCCTTGAGGCGCGGCCACTGACGGCGAAGGGATATTTACAGGAGCCGAGGCCGCCGGCGCTATGAGGAGTAACGAAGGTTGTGGATAGCCGGGGAATTAGGTTTTGTGTCACTTTAATTCCGCTATATACCCAGCGCGGAATTAACCTCGTGCATTATCTCTTCCATCGGCCGGGTCTTAAGGAGCGCCGTGCGGCAATTGGGCAGTTTTTTGAAAGCATTTAAAAGCAGCTGATCGTCCGCCATGGAGGACAGCAGTATGAGCGGCGTCCCCGCCGTGGCTCGCATGCATTTCATGGCCAGCGCCACATCGTAGCCGGTCATGTCCCCTAATTGGTAATCCAGCATTATCAGGTCCGGCAGTAAGCGCAGGGCCGCCTTCACTCCCTCTTTGCCGCTCAGGGCGGAATCCGCCTCGTAGCCCGCCTCGCGCAGCGCCGCGCAGAGCAGCAGGGCGAAGTTCTCATTGTCCTCAATTACCAGTATTTTCATAAAGATAGTTCGTTAAAACTGCTCCCCCAGTCCCGATCTGTCACGCCGCTTTAAAGACTGGATCGCTCCCGCTCTCCGGCTCCCTGCTACCTGGCCGGCAAGTCTTGCCCGGACCGGCACCTTTCAGGCGGCTGGTTATATCGCAGCTTCCTGGCGCTCACTTAACCACCGAGAGCTTTTTCACCTTCTTCTTGCCGCCGCTCTCAAAATGCGTCAGATACAGCCCGCTGGCCACTTTCCGCCCGGCCCTATTGCGCCCGCTCCATGCCACAGAGCCGGCGCCGCCCGCTTTCCCTTCCCAGACCAGTTCGCCGTTAAGAGTGTAGATCTTAACACTGGCCCCTTCCGGCAACCCGTCAATGGTAACCTGTGTCTGTCCCTTGTTCGGATAGAATGGATTGGGGTAGATGCGCAGGGCGTCCAGCCCTGTGGCAACTGCGGCAGGTGTTACCTCCATGATCTGGAACAGCGAGAAATGATCCGTCTCGCCTACCACCTTGTTCTGCTCAGGGTAGGAAACCGATTCCAGCCGCATCCACGCGCCGGACGTATCGTCGTAACGGGCCAGCACGAGTTTTTCGCGGTCCACGCCCTCCATCTCGGAATCGGTGTAGGAAACATCTATAGCCACCGGCTTTGAAGGCTGCACTGGCTGATCCAATACGATTTCCAGTGCCGCACCGGTGGGGTTAAGCCCGTCCCGCGCCGCACTCCCCGCAGGCAGTGCTTCAGGAACTTTCATGGTCAATATAACATCGCTTTGGAAAGAACCTGCCGGGATCGCAACGCTCATGGGGCGCGATTGCGCGGAAGTATTGGCAACGAACGTTCTGGAATCCCCGGCAACGGCGCTAACAGCCAGAACTCTTGTGGGAGCAAGTGAGGTAATGCCATTCACTTTCAGGCTCCCCAGAGTTCCCAGGAATGAACCACTTGCCGCGCCCGCGGCTGCGCCGGCTCGGAATGGGCCTATCCCAGGCCTCAAACCGGTGCCGGCAACAGTAACCGCCGCCCTTTGAATGCCGTTCTGCGACAAAGTTAAATAGGGAACCCGATACTCCCCTGTATAAGTCGCTAAGGTTGAACCTCTCAAAACCGCCTGGCATACGGATTGCGGCCCCGCGCTATTATTTATCCAGAAGCAGAGATTGCCGTCCGGATATAATTCCCACCAATACGCAGCCGGCAACCCCGCGATCCAGGCTGAGCTGCCTACCGCGGGAAACCCGCCAAAGGATACTGCAACATCCACCCGAACATTCCCCGTGAGGTTGAAACCGGCGGGATTGTTCAGAATAAGCCCGGAGTTAGTCCCGTTGAACAGCAGTGAATATTTATCCGGGGGTGTCGCAGAGTAAGCCGAAGGGTTCCAACCCAGGTTCTGTATCGTTCCCTGCACAGCACCCGCGGAGGAAATAGAATCATTGTGCGTGACCGTCCGCGTTTCGGCAGGCAGAGTGAATCTTTGAGTAATACTTGCAATATCTCCCTCCCGGAAGTTGAAGTCAGCAACCGGCGCACCAGCGGTTAATTTATATAAATATATCCCGCTTGCAGGGTCCAGATCCTGCTGGTTGGAACTTGTGCGCCAGAACATGAAGTAAATGTCCCCATTGGCGTCCTTAAAGAGGTTAGGATACTGTATCCCGCAGCCCCTGAGCATAGGATCCGTCACGATCGGATTACGCGGCAGGGATTCCCATCGGTGCGCGGCTATATCCCGGGACCGCATAAGGCCGAACGTCCAATTCTGTCCGGAGGTACACGCAAGATTCCTGTCCGAAGCTTCTATGATCTTGTAATAGAACCCGTCGCTGTCCTTCAAAGTAGTGGCGGCGCCGCCGCCGACACAGCCCCCGGTTTCCCCGTTAAAGTTCCAACTGGCGCAGTCCGTTCTGTCGAATATCGGACCATTATTTATCGGTTCATACACCTTAAAGTCGCGGGTTTTAACCACCCCGCGGTAGCCATTAGTCCCGTCATAGCCGTGAAATGTCACATAGAAATATTCCCCTGCTTTTTCTACGATCTCAAAAGTGCCCTCGTCGAAGATATTAGTCCCGGGCATGATCTGTCTCCAAATACTCCCCCCGGTAATCACAGGGTTACCGGGGTTAAGGGTGAAAGGCCGCATCGGATCAGGCGCGGCAACACTTGCGTGGCACCCCATCCAGCCATACACCCTTGCGCTGCATTGGAATAGAAGGTGCCATGTCCCGGCAGACTGGTCATAATATGCCCCTCCGTCAGCGGAAGTGCACTCGTTCGGGCCATTCGGGACCGGGCTAACTACCGGAACAGGAGCGGACCAGGTCCTACCCTTATCTGTCGAGGAGCGAACGACATAACGCAGATACCCCTGAGTACAATAAGCGGCTAAAGGCGGCAGAGGGATCTGGCGGTAAAAGAGATACCAGGTCCCATTAGCCACGACCATATCCATCGAGACATTCGCTCCTTTGGCGTAATACATATCATCCGTGGCGAGAGAGAATCTGCGCTGATACACAAAAGAGGCGTTACCGGCCCAGAAATCCTGCATGCTTGCTGCTCCGGGCGTACCTATGGGGGCGGAAGGCGTTGTGGCGGAGACCACTGACGACTGTGCGGAGGCATTGCCGGCGCCGTCGTAGGCCGCCACGCTAAACCTATAAGCCGTTAACGCGCTCAATCCCGTGCACTGGAAAGCGGTTGCAGCACTTGTTCCTATCTGCGCACCATCGCGGTAAACGCGATAGCCGGCCACGCCGACATTGTCGGATGAACCCGACCAGGTCAGATTTATCTGCGATGATGAGATGACCGCCGCATTAACCCCCTGAGGAACGGACGGGGGTACAGTATCGGCGTTGTCGACAGTAACTGACACCTGTGCCTGCGCAGTGTTGCCGGCGGCGTCGTAGGCCTTGGCCTGCAGGCTGTGCGAGCCGTTACTAAGCGCAAGCGTGTCCAGGCTGTAGCTGTACGGCGAGGAGGTGTCCGTGCCTTTCAGCACGCCGTCCACGTAGAATTCCACCTTGCTCACGCCGATATTGTCTGAAGCGCTGGCGGTTATGTTAACGCTGCCGCTAACGCTGGCCCCGTTAGCTGGAGAACCTATGGAGACTACTGGCAAAGAAGTATCCGCTGCCGCACCGACCGAAACCGCGACATTGCTTGAAAGCGGGCCGAACCAGGCCACGTACTCCCGCAGCATTTTCCACTGAAAGTTATAAGTCCCTGCAACGGCGGGCGCGCTGACGTTGAAAGTGAACTCTTTTGTCTGCCCGGGGGCAATGGTCTCCCCTGCCACCAATTCCACGCGGTCCACACCGGCCCAGAGAGTATTATTCTCTGGATTCTGGGCCCCCAGTTTAAACCCCGCAGCTTTGGTCCACGCGGTAGTGCCGCTGTTGCGCATACTGATAGAAACGCTGTAGGTCCGCCCGACCGTCATTGTTTCAGGCACGCTCTGGGACACAAAAACGGCATCGCCGCCGCCCAGATCGCTTACTGCCACTTTGTCCTGACGGATATACGCTATGCCATGCCAGTAAGTGCGAAATTCAAGGTTCTGTCCGGCGACAACATCAAAATCCAGCGTGAACACCTGGTACTTCAGCGTCCCTATGAACATCTTGCGAGTGACTCGCTGCGAGGCCAGCACGGTGCCGCTGACGGCCGCATAAACATCCACGTCCACTACAGGCATGTTGTCCGCCGAATTATTGTCTATCATCAGCACAAAAGCCGCGCGTCGGCGGCCGGCTGGCACCGCTGTAGTATAAGGCCCATAGACCAGGTAGCCTGGCTTATCCTGTACTGTATTGACAGCCCAGCCGTCCCCCTCGGCACGGCCGTTCTGATGAAAAGTCTGGGCCTCGGTTTCGTACACTAGCTGCGGCAGTACCTGCGCGCTTGCAGTTGTGCACATAAGCGCGGCAAGGACGGCAAGGCCGAACCCGCGCATCGTTCTAAAAACACGTTGTATCAGCATAAATAGTCTCCGAGTAAAGCCAACCATTAATAGATCACCCGCGGCACGGGCGTCAAAGCCTTCTTACCTGAAGTTAGAGGCAACACGCATAGTGCTCCTGCCGCGGCTTTCAGCGCCGTTGCCACCGCCCCACTTCATGCTAAACGACAGCCGGTGCGCCAAGCCCAGCTCGCCGAACGGCAGCACTGCGTAGTCCACCGCCACCTTGCTCAGTACCGCGCCCAGGCCCGCGCTGACACCGTTAAGCCCGGAAATATCCCCCAGCGTCAGGCTGCTCGCCCCCATGCGCAGCAGCACCCGGTTGCCGCCTTCGTTATACGCCGTGTACTCGGCGCCGGCGCATACATAAGGCGCGTTGCCCTGCGGCGCCACCACATCCGCCGAAACAAGCCAGCCCTTGGCCAGGCTCAGCGCCCCGCCCGCCTTGAAGGTCATAGGCAGCGGATCGCTTTCCTTGTCGAACTTCATCCCCGCGCCCAGGTTCTGCGCCACAAAGGCCAGTCTTAAAACCCTGCCGCCCACCGAGGTCCTGGCCGCCAGCCCCGCGTCAAAGGCCAGGGCCGAGGCTTTCTCTATGAGCCGCGAGCTTATATACTTGCCGGTTATGCCGGCGCTGAATTTGCCTTTCTCGGCGCCTATGGCCTCCAGATCAGCCGCCACGCTAAGGCTGCCGGCAAAATTGCGGGGCTGGTAATTGCCCAGGTTGTTGCCCGAAACGTCCATGTGTTCCACCGAGCCACCGTTCATGTAGGCCAGCGCCCCGCCGAAAGCCACAGGGCCGCTGTTCCTTGCGAAGGACAGGTAATCAAAACTTATGTCGGCCAGGTAGCTGGCGTGCATGAACATCGCGGAGAACTCGGGCGCCCGCACCAGCCCAGCCGGGTTCCAGGAAACAGCGGAAGCGTCCGCCGCCACCGCCGTGTAAGCCCCGCCCATCCCCACCGCCCGCGCGCCCATGCCCATGTTGAGGAAAGCCGCCCCCGTAGTGCCTTTGGCGTCCGAACTGAAATCGCCGGCGCGCAGCACGGAAACGGGCGCCAGGGCCATTATTAGTATAAATGCGAGCGGTTTCATACAGATAGTCTACAGCCGCAGGGTTAAACTGCGGTTAAACCATGGTTACATTATGGTGACAACGAAAACATCCAGGGCCATTGAATCACTGAAAATACTGCGCAGGCCGCTGTGCGCCGGTGGATGCTGTAGCTGTTGAACTCATTGCGAGGGTTGTAAAGCGGGTAAAAAAAAGGAAAAGCCTAATTTATTTTTCAAGCCGGCGGCTTACTTTGCCGTCCACCTGTAGCCCATGCCCAGCACCGGCTCTATGCACCCGGCATAAGGGCCAAGGTGGGCCTTAAGGCGGTGAATGGTCACCTTTATAGTGTCCCGGGTGGCTATGGCGTCCAGCCCCCAGACGGAATCCCTTATACGCTCCCAGGAGATTATGTTGCCTTTATGCTGCAGGAACATCACCAACAGCGCGTATTCCTTGGGCAGCAGGTGTAGCAGTTCCTTATTCGCCATAACGCAGCCTGTATCCAGGTCCAGGGACAACCCGCCGGAGTCCAGTACGCGCGACATCTGCCCACCGTGGCGGCAGCGGCGCAACAGGGCCTCCACGCGGGCCACCAGCTCGTTGTTGGAGAACGGCTTTACCATGTAGTCATCTGCCCCCTTTCTGAGGGCGGTGACCTTATGGAACTCGTCGTTCTGGGCGGTAAGCATTAATATGGGTATACCCGCTATCCGCGCCGTATCACGGATAAGCGCGCAGAACTGTATGCCGGAAATTCCCGGCAGGCCTATATCTGAAACGACGATATCCGCGTTGTTGATCTTTAACCATTCCAGCGCGCTGTTGGCGTCTATAAAGTTAACCACCTCGTAGCCGCCTTCCAGCAAAACCTCCGATGTCATCTCGGCCATTCTATCGTCATCCTCCACAAGCAGCACTCTTGGTTTTATAGCGGTCATAGTCTCCTGCAAGAAGTCTCACGTCACAGAATTAAGTTGTATGTCACCACATCACATACTGTCCCTGATATTTTTACCTGGCGCAGCGGAACCCGATGTGCGTGTCCGAGTATGACGGGGTGTTGTACCCGTCGAAGGTGAACACTCCCGCGATCGTGGTGTGGCTCCAGACGCCGCCCCGGCCCACCGCATTTCCGGTTGTGGTACAGCCATAATAGCGCCCGGCATTATGCGTGGCTGTATAAGCCCCCGCCGGACCGGACCTTTCCTTCTCATAGTCGGATAGGTTCACATCGGTCCACTCTAGCCAGCCGCCGCTATGCCAGTACCCCGCGCCGGTACCGGCCGTGCAGGTCATATCCACCCACTCTAGGACATTCCCCGACCAGTCCCAGAGGTATTCGGACGAAGATAACTGGTGCACCCTCTTCTCGATGGACGGGGAAGAATTACCCGTCCCCACATAAGGGTCATCATCGGGGTCGCCCGTCACGTCGGCGGCCAGGGAATTGGCGGGCGAATCGTCCGAATGCCCACGCCATAAGCCGCCGCTGCCCACGCTGCCGCCGGTCCAGTTCCAGCCGTTGTTCTCAATATTGCGCGATATGGTCTGCGCCTCGTGCATGGTTATCAGGTGGTAGCCCGGCCCCAGCGCCTCGCAACGCAGTTTAGCCTCTGTCTGCGTTATGGAGACCCAGGGCGTGCCGGCAGGCTCCGAAGTAGGCACGGAGCCGACATTTTTGGCCTCGTATTTCTGCACCCAGAAATCGTGGGTGCCCAACGCGGAATCCCCCGGCACCAGCAGCCAGGCGCCGCCGGCCGTCGGCTCCGGTAGCGCGGTAAGGGGAGCGTCCAGTATCCCCGCCTCAGCTAAATTATCACAGCCTATATCGGCTGTTTTGCCGGCCAGAATATCGGCGGTAGTGGCGGTGCCGGGCGCGCAATCGCCTATAGCTGCGCATACCAACGCCGCTCCCGCAAGTTCAAGGCAGGCCAGGCACAAAATAACCGCCGGCATTCTGGATCTGTTTTTCATAGTTCTCCACCGATATTCAATGCTATCGGCATTCGCCATCGCATCGGTTATTTTCACTTGCCGCAGCGGAACCCGAAGCCCGTGCCCGAGATCGAAGGGGCGTAGTTCGCGAAGATGGCGAACACTCCGGCGTTCGTGCTGCCGGTCCAGTTGCCGCCCCGGAACACCGCATTCCCGGTTGCGGAACAGCCATAATAGCGCCCGGCATTCTGAGTACTTGTATACGCACCAGACGGACCGGCCCTTGGTTTCTCATAGTCGGACAGGTTCGCGTTACTCCATTCTATCCAAGCGGCGGTGTAGTACCAGTACCCAGCGCCGGTACCGGCCGTGCAGGTCATATCCACCCACTCCCAGACATTGCCGGACCAGTCCCAGAGATATTGTCCTGAGGATAATTGATGTACCCTGCGCTCAATAGACGGAGTGGTGTTTCCTGTGCCCACATAGGGGTCGTCGTCGGGGTCGCCCGTTACGTCAGCGGCCAGGGAATTGTTCGGCGTACTATCCGTGTGGCCCCGCCATAGGCCGCCGCTGCCCACGCTGCCGCCGGTCCAGTTCCAGGCATTGTTCTCGATGTTGCGCGAGATAGTCAGTGCCTCCGGCATGGTAAGCAGATGGTAGCCCGGCCCCAACGCCTCGCAGGCGGTCTTGGCCGCCCACTGCGTAACCGACATCCAGGGCGTGTCGGAAGGCTGCGAGGTAGGCACAGAGCTTACATCCTTGGCCTCGTATTTCTGCACATAGAAATCCAAAGTCCCCAGCAAGGCATCCCCCGGCACCAGCAGCCAGGCGCCGCCCACGGAGGGTGCGGACGGACCCAGCGTGCCGGTCTCGGCAATACCGTCGCAATCGATATCCGCTGTTTTGCCGGCAAGGATGTCCGCAACCGTGGCGCTGCCCAGCGCGCAGTCGTCAACAATAGCGTCCACATAGCCTTTGGTGGCCGCCGCGTCGCCGTCAAGCGGCGCGGACAGGCCCCTTATATAGCCAACAGTCACCGTGGAGCCGAAGAAGGCGGAGCCGGTAAAGGTGGACAGGCCGGCCGCATATACGTCGCTCGAAACTTCCAGCGCGCCGTTTATGACCACATTGCCCGGTGCGGTGGAGATATGGGTAAGAACGTCCGTGGAACCGAAAATGGAAAAACCCTTTAGCCCGGCGTCGGGAGCCGGCACCGTGCCGCCGGTGCCGGAAACAGTCAGGTCGTCAGGAACGGAAAAGGTAGCGGCAAAAGAGCTGCCTCCGGCCAGCCCGAATACCGCCAGGAACAGGAGAAGCCGCGCGGCCACCGGCAGTATCGTCAATATCAGAATCGTCTTTTTCATAATTCAGCGGAGACGCAAACCCTTACCTGGCGCAGCGGAACCCTTTGCTCGTGTGCGCTGCGGACGGAAGGCCGGTCGCGTTGAAGGTGTATACTCCCCCATCCGTGCCGGCAAGCCAACTGTCGCCCCGGAGCACCACATTTCCGGTCGCGTAACAACCGTAATAACTTCCCGCGTTTTGTGCGCTTGTATAAGCCCCAGCCGGCCCCGCTCTTGGTTTCTCATAGTCAGACAAATTCACATCAGTCCACGCTATATAGCCAGCAAAGTAATACCAGCGCCCCGCGCCGGTCCCCGCCGTGCAGGTCATATCCACCCACTCCCAGACATTCCCAGACCAGTCCCAGAGATACTGTCCGGAAGATAGTTGATGCACCCTTTTTTCAATTGATGGAGAAACATTCCCCGTCCCTACATAGGGGTCATCATCGGGGTCGCCCGTTACATCAGCCGCCAGAGAATTGGCCGGCGAAGCATCCGTGTGGCCCCGCCACAGGCCACCGCTGCCCACGCTGCCGCCGGTCCAGTTCCAGGCATTATTCTCAATATTGCGCGATATTGTCAGCGTTTCCCGTGGCGTCAGCAGGTGATAGCCCTGCCCCAGCGCCTCGCAGGCAGTCTTGGCCCCCCACTGCGTGACCGACACCCATGGCGTACCTGCCGGTTGAGAAGTGGCCACACCACTTACGTTCTTAGCCTCGTATTTCTGTACGTAGAAATCCAGAGTACCCAGGGCCGAATCGCCGGGGACCAGCAACCAGGTGCCGCCGGCTGTGGGCGCGGAGGGGGCGGTTGCCTTGGTCCCAAGCTTCCCGAATATCGTCACGCCGCTCTTGATATTACCCGCCGCCAGGTCCGCATCCACCGCGGCCAGCGTGGTGGCGTTATAATATCCGGCGTTCACCGTGTCGTTGGCGGCGCTCAGCGTCTGCGCGGTCATAGTGCCGGCCTCGGCTGTGCCGTCGCAGTCAATATCCGCGCTTCTGCCCGGCGCTATATCGTCCGTCGTGGCGCTGCCCAGGGCGCAAGTATCGGGCACGCCGTCCACGTAAGCCTTGCTGGCGGCCGCGTCGCCGGCCGGCGGCGCGTTGAGGCCCCTTACCGCGCCGGCGGTTATTGGGGCCGTAAAATACGCCGCACCGGTAAAAGTTGACTTCCCGGTTACGTAAACGTAGCTGGACACCTGCAGCGCGCCGTTAATGACCACATTGCCCGGCGCGGTGGAGATATGGGTAAGCACATTAGTAGAGCCGAATACGGAAAAACCTTTCACCTCCAGGTCCGGGGCCGACACCGTGCCGGTTACACCGGACACCCTTAAATCGTCTACCGCGTTGAACGTAACCGCAAGCGCCCCCCCGGGGGCCAGCCCCGCCAGAAGAATACCCGCTATCAGTATCGCCGCTCTTTTCATTTAAGTTACCGTAAGCCCGGGGATAGCCCTTGTCCGCGGCCTCTTTTACGCTACCTGCCGCAGCGGAACCCGATCTCCACGCCCGAGCTCGACGGGGCGCTGTTTGCGTTGAAGGCAAACACTCCCGCGTGCACGCCGGTGAAGAAGTAGCCGCTCCGGAGCACCGCATTTCCGGTTGCGGAACAGCCAAAATAACGCCCGGCATTATGCGTGGCGGTATAGGCCCCTGCCGGACCCGCCCGCGCTTTTTCATAGTCGGATAAATTCCCATCGGTCCACTCTAGATATGCGCCGCTGTTGTACCAATAGCCGGCTCCGGTACCGGCCGTGCAGGTCATATCCACCCATTCCCACACATCCCCCGACCAGTCCCAGATGTATTGCCCTGAAGACAATTGGTGCACCCTGCGTTCAATAGAAGGAGTTGTGTTCCCTGTTTCTGCATAGTAGTCATCATCGGGGTCGCCCGTTACATCTGCCGCCAGGGAATTGTTCGGAACACCATCCGTATGCCCGCGCCACAGGCCGCCGCTGCCCACGCTGCCGCCGGTCCAGTTCCAGCCGTTATTCTCTATATTGCGGGATATGGCCAGCACCTCCCGCATTGTAAGCAGATGATAGCCCTGACCCAGCGCCTCGCAGTAAGTTTTGGCCGATATCTGCGTGATGGAAACCCAGGGCGTGCCGGAAGGCTGCGAAGTAGCCACACTGCCCACGTTCTTGGCCTCGTATTTCTGCACCCAGAAATCCAGGGTGCCCAGGTCCGGATCTCCGGGCACCAGCAGCCAGGCGCCGCCTGCGGTAGGCTCCGGCGGGGCGGTCGGCATAATCCCCGCCACGCCGAATATAGTAACGCCGCTCTTGATATTGCCAGCCGCCAGGTCAGCGTCCACGGCCGCCAGCGTGGTGGCGTTGTAATAACCCGCGTTCACCGTGTCGTTGGCCGGGCTAAGCGTCTGCGTGGGCATGGTGCCGGCCTCGGCGAAGTTGTCGCAGTCTATATCCGCGCTTTTGCCCGATAGTATATCGTCCGTAGTGGCGCTGCCGGGCGCGCATTTATCCAGCGCGCTGTCCACGTAAGCCTTGCTGGCGGCCGCGTCGCCGGCAGGCGGCGTCTCAAGCCCCCTTACCACGGCCGCGGTTATAGTGGACACAAAGAAGGCCGCGCCGGTGAACGTGGAGCGGCCGGTTATGTACACATCGCTCGACACCTCCAGCGCGCCGTTTATGACCACATTGCCCGGCGCGGTAGAGATATGTGTCAGCACGTCGGTGGAGCCGAATACGGAAAAACCTTTTACCTCCAGGTCGGGGTCCGGCACCGTACCTGTTGCGCCGGACACCTTCAGGGCGTCCACCGCGTTGAAAACGGCGGAAAAGACCGGCCCTGCCTGAAAGACGGCACACAAAGCGGCGGCGGCCGCGAATGATCTTAGTTTTGTTGTCATCGATGCAGGCGCGGTTAAGCCGCAATCAGGGCTCCAGCCGGGCGACCTCCACCCCATTTACGCGTAAACTGACATATCCCGCCTGCGCATCCACCTGGAACCCGGCCATGCCGGGGGGCTTGACCTCAAGCGGGTAGCCGGGGGAGTTAGTGCCAATGCCCACATTGCCGGTTGAAAGATCGCCGAACAATACCCCCCCGATATTCAGGTGGTTATTGGTGCCGGCCGCCGGGGTTGTCTTATCGTACCCGATCACAATATTCCCCGTGCCGGTGGTCACGCTGTAACCTGCCCTGTAACCGAGCAGGATGTTGTCCGAGCCTGTGGTAAGACTTTCTCCTGCCTCGTAGCCCATGATAGTGGAACTGGAAAAAGAACTGCCGGAAGTGCCTTCGCCAGCATAATAACCGACAAGAGTATTAGCGGAACCCGTCTGGGGATAGTAACCCGCGGTTTCGCCGATGATAGTATTCCGTCTCCCAGTGGTATTGGAATAACCAGCCCACGCGCCCACGAAAATATTGCCAGCACCGGTGGTGTTGGAGTCTCCCGCGTCATAGCCCATAAAAGTGTTCGAGTTACCCGTGGTATTGGAGTATCCCGCATAGTTGCCAACAAAGAGGTTGTACCCCCCGGTTGTGTTGCTTATTCCCGCACCTATTCCGTAAGCTATGCTGTTCGTCCCGGGCAACACCGCCACAATGGTGCTGCCGTTTATCTGGTAGCGCGCGGCGGTGATATTGCTGGAGGTGTTCACGCCGTAGGCGCCCATCTGCAAGGTGGTGGTGGCGATATGGTTGCCCAGGTTGTCGCCCGAAGGCAGGCCGCTGGCGCCGGAGATGTCGCCGTAGAAGTGGTTGGCGTAAAGGTCGCCGTAGACGGTCATGGTGGACTGCGCCATGTCGCCGTGCAGCAGGCCGCCTATGTTGATGTAGTCATTGGTCGTGGCCGCCGGGGCGTCTTCGTCGTAGCCGATTATGATGTTGCGGCTGCCGGTGGTCAGGCTGTCGCCGGCTTGGAAGCCTAAAAGCAGGTTATCGGAACCTGTAGTCACGGCAAATCCGGCTTTATAACCCACTAAAGTTGAACTTGAATATGAATTTGCACTTACGCCGTAACCTGCCTGAGTGCCGAATATGGAATTTGCAGAACCCGTTCTATTCTCAGATCCCGCTTGATAGCCCAGAATGGAGTTATTTGCGCCGGTAGTATTATCATGCCCCGCGCTAGAACCGACAAAAGAATTGTTGTCCCCACTGTTAGCATAGCCCGCATTAGAACCAAAAAGAGAACTATGGCTTCCGTCATAACCGTTCCCTCCGGCATACTTGCCTACGAAAGTGTTATCCGAACCGGTTTCATTAGAGAATCCCGCTTGATGTCCTACAAATACATTACTGAACCCGGAGATATTGGAATACCCCACCTCATAACCCACAAAAGTATTGTCCGATGCCGTGTTAAGGAAACCGGCCTTATATCCAAAAAAGGCATTATCATCACCCGTGACGTTTGCCTCACCTGCCTGTTCGCCCACAAAAAGATTGTAATCGGCGTTAGCACCATTTGATATTCCGGCGTTGATGCCTATAGCAAAACTCTTATACCCCGGCAATATAGCCATAACGGTGCTTTTATTTATCAGGTAGCGTGCAGCGTCCACATAGCCGGCGGCCGTCACTGTACTGACACCACTAATATTAAACCCCGCCATGTTCAGCGTGGTGGTGGCGATATGATTGCCCAGGTTGTCGCCGGAGCCGGTTATAGGAGGCAGCGTGGCGTAGAGCGTGCCTTCCGACGTCATTGAAGCCTTTATGACTCCGGAACCATCGCGCCAGATCTGGGCGTAGATATTGGAAGCCGTGCCAGTGGAAACAATATCCAGCGCGGCCTGCGGCGCGCGGGTGCTTATTCCGATGGTTTTGGCGGACAGGTTTCCGTAGAGCACCCCTCCTATATTCAATTCATTGGAAGCGGCAGGGGCGCTTGTCCGCTGGTCATAGCCGAGCACAATATTACCGGCTCCCGCAGTAGTGTTGTACCCCGCATGCCAGCCGAGAAAGATATTCCCCGCACCGGTGGTAAGATAATAACCGGCCTGATAACCCATTATCGTCGAGTTGGAGAAAGAATTGGCCGCGCCGGAACCATAGCCGCCCGCCCCGTGGCCTAATATCGCATTGTATGAACCCGTCTGGTTGAAATTACCGGCAAAACTGCCAACAAGGGCGTTATGCTCACCCGAAGTGTTGGAGTGACCGGCGTGGTCCCCCAAAAAGGCGTTATATATACCTGTGTTATAATAGCCGGCAGCGCTACCCACAAAAGAGTTATGGCTTCCGGTATTACTAAATCCGGCATAATCGCCAACGAGGGTGTTGTTGCTGGCGGCGGCATTGTTGAAACCGGCCGCATAACCCAGAATGACGTTGTACCCACCGGTGGTGTTGTGGTTGCCTGCATTACCGCCAAAAAACGCGTTATAGGAACCAGTATTATCGGCGCCAGCTTCAAAGCCTGAAAAAGCGTTATACTCGCCTGCGGTATTCAAGTTTCCAGCCCTTGTACCTACAAATGTGTTGCGTTGTCCGGTGCTGATCCTGCCGGCGCTTAAGCCTACCCCGATACTCTCTACTCCCGGCAGTATGGCGAGGACCGTGCTGCCTTTTATCTGGTAGCGCGCGGCGGTAATGTCGCTGGAGGTGTTCACCCCATAGGCCCCCATCTGCAAGGTTGTGGTGGCGATATGGCTGCCCAGGTTGTCGCCGGGGCCGGTTATAGGAGGCAGCGTGGCGTAGAGCGTGCCTTCCGACGTCATTGAAGCCTTTATGACTCCGGAACCATCCCGCCAGATCTGGGCGTAGATATTGGACGCCGTGCCAGTGGAAACAATATCCAGCGCGGCCTGCGGCGCGCGGGTGCTTATTCCGATGGTTTTGGCGGACAGGTTTCCGTAGAGCACCCCTCCTATA
>Ga0209212_1002161_pt1 | contig 28935 bp, 28 predicted proteins | sample RifGroC2_FD_183996 | JGI IMG/M metagenome (GOLD analysis project Ga0209212, IMG submission 183996) | Groundwater microbial communities from Rifle, Colorado, USA - Groundwater C2 (SPAdes) (version 2) | ecosystem: Environmental > Aquatic > Deep subsurface > Groundwater | place: Rifle, Colorado... | reverse complement strand
ATATAGATTAGCAAGAGGTATGCCATTTAAGAAAACCTTATTAGAATAAGGGATTATTTAAAAATGGATATGTTTTTGTGCTTAAGATTTAAGCAGGAGAAAAATTTATGTCTAAATTTTAAGCAGAATTTGAAAAATCTATTTGGTGGGTTTGTTTCTTTATTTCTATATTCTATTCCTAACAATATCTGAATTATACATAACAGATAAAAAGAACTGTTTATCTTTCAAACTTATTTTAGAAATCAATGATGCGCGAAATAAATCTTACAAAGACCCTGCACCCAATGAGCCAAACCTTCTTTTGTGGTTTTAATATCAGTTAATTCCTTGTCCTGATGAGCAATATAGGTGTTTCTAAAATCATATATACTTTTTACAATATCGTATAAATCAGATTCGTTAATCTTAGAAAAATACTGTTTTACAGCCTCAAAAACTCCGCCGATATTGTAATCACCTTGACAATATTCAAGACAGAATTTTAATAAACCGATAGGCATAAGACCATTCTTGAATACCAATGTCTTTTCGAGATTCTTAGCATTCATTCTCAGCCAGTCAATAGTTCCTTTGTTCAAACCTTCATAGTATGGTGCAAAGAAGTTTTTTTGCTCGGCGGGAGCAGCAGGCAGCATCGGCAGCAATAAATCACTGATCAATCCTTTGGCAGATTCATCCAGAGGCCCTAAAAGTGAAGTAAAGACAGGCGCAAACGAAACATCCTCTTTCTTCTCAAAGAACTGGAACAATGCCACTGCCTGTTCAATGGCTTTTTTATATCTCGAAGGTAATTTTTCAAGCTGCGTTGAACTAATAAATGCATCTATGCCTGTTACCGTGCCGACGGTATATTCACCTAATGGCAATGCAAGTTGAGGTTTTACTTTTTCGATCAGCAATTCAGCGAGTGACGGCGCACATGTTCTGACCAAATCCGCTATCTTGTTAGAAGAAAATCCACTGAATATTGTCTGAGGAACATAGAGATATTCCCATTTGCTTGTTTTGGAAGATGCAGCCTTACACCATGAATCAGCAGCCATCGCCTTCAAAGGCACATCCAAATCTTCACGGCCTTTTGTTTCTACAAGCAGATAATTACAGTCTTTCTTCTTAACTACAAAGTCAGGCGTATAAAAAGAGAATCGCTGTGCACCAGTTTGAAAATCAATCCTGAGCGCCTGTGGTCCTGCATTTTTACAGAAAGACTGAATATCAGGAGAGCGGTTTAAAAATATTGTCATTGCTACTTCAAATTCTCTGTTACAAGTCACAAGATTAAAAGGTGTGTTTTCTGCTGCTAAAGCAGGCCTGTTTTCGGAATGTGTTACCTGAAACGGTTTCCAGTTACAGACAGATACAGGCTCATCCTGTTTCATGCGCTCTTCAACAGAAGTGGTTTTCTTCAGTATTACAGGAACAAAAGTCGCTCTTATATGCTCGCGGACATCCGAGTCTGAAAGCCGGCTTACCATCTTCTTATCAAAAATACTGACCGTCTGCCCGAATAATATTTCCTCAAGGAATGTCTGAATCAATGGCGCTAAGGCAGGATGCGTTCCCCTCAAAGAAGTCTGTCTTTCAAGCTCTTCCCTGTAAAATGAAATAGCGCCGATTCCGCTCTCAAGTAATGGAAGCTGCACCTTCATCTTCTCAACAATCTCATTTGTAAACAGATGTCGTCCTTCATAATCAATCTCTGTCTTTCTTACCTCTCCCAACGGCAAAGGAGAAAATCTTGAAAAAGACTTTTTCACATCTTCAATGGTAATGCCTTCAAGTCTTGGAGTCCTCTTGAATCCTGCGCTCAATGGCGGTATAACAATATCCAGTTTTTCTAAGTCTTTTGTTTTGTCTGGATAAATAGTAACCGTTGTCTTTGGCACATTATCAATATCAACGACCTCTATAGGCAGTCCTTCCTGACTCAACTGTTCTTTGTAAAGGCTCACAAATGCCTTATGCTCAACAACAGTAACAACCTCTGCTGCCTGTCCAGGGCCCGGCGGGGTCATACGCCTGAGACCGCGCCCGAGTGTCTGTTCAGGCAAGATGTTTGCCTTTGAACTGTAAGGACGCAATGGAACTATTGTCGTTACATTGCGCACATCCCAGCCTTCCCTCAACATAAGAACAGAAACGATGCAAAGATAAGGGCTTTTGTTTAAGTCAAGTTCTCTTGAAAGTTTTCTGAGTTCTTTTAAATCCTCGTCGCTTATTTCTTTTTCATCTTCTATGAACTCATAATAGACATTCTCACCACTGCCACGCTTTTTAAGCTTTCCTTTCAGGCGGGTGTGCAGATTAATTGTCTTGCCATTAAGCTCTTTATAAAGAGGGTCTGTATTGAGCTTATTGGCAATCTGGCTTGCTGATTCCGTATCATCGGTCATAACGAACATAAGGGCTTTCTTACCGCTTTTTTCCCACTCTTCTTTGGACTTCAGCCAGCGAGCATAGCCTATCATCACATGCTGCTGATATTTGATTGATGCGTCATCGCTTGTCTGCTCTATCAGTTTCTCGCCTTTTCCGATAATCGGCGACTTGACTATTCCCCCGTCAACAGCCTCACCAAGCGGCGCATCGCATACAACATGCTTGAAAATATTCCCCTTGTTGTCTTTGGGCGTTGCAGAGAAATCCAGTTGCGCAGTAATCCCTTCACCGCCTCTTTTTCGGATTGTATCATTCAGGTATGTTATCGCTTCATTCCATGCAGAATCAGGGTCCCAGACATGATGAGCTTCGTCATTAAGAACCATCACACGCTTGTGAAAGGTTATCCGCTCCCTTAAAGCTTCTCCGGTATCGAGCGCCTTTGCCTTTGAAACAGAAGGACCCATCCAGTCATAAGTCTCAGCATCCTTCTTTTTCTGCCTTTTGCTTGTATCATAAAGCCTGTGGATATTAGTCAGGTAGAGCGCTCCGCCCGTTACAGCGCCAGTCGCATCGTCTTGTAAAACAACTGACATATTCCAGTCGCCCCGCCATACAACAGGGATTAAGGGGTCTCTATCAAATATCGCTCCATCTCCAAAGTCTTCTTTTAATCTTTCAAACACAGTGAGGTTTGGCGCAACGACAACAAAATGTTTTGCCATTGGCGAATAGGATTCTCTTAGAGCATGGAAATAGCTCCATACAACAGCAAGGCTCATTATCTTGGTCTTTCCTGCGCCGGTAGCTATCTTGAAGGCATACTTTGCCCATCGGTCTTCTTCAGGGTCTATGCCTAAACCTGCAATCTCTCTGTTTTCTCCGCTGAATTCAGACACTATGCCTGAAAGCGTATCAAGACCTCTGACTTCTCTCAGAAAAATAAAAGTCTCGATAGCCTCTCTCTGACAGAAATAATACCTAAAAGGCACGCTCTCGCCTTCACTGTTTTTGATTGTATGGTCTCTTTCAAACCAGTGATGAAGCAGTTCTCTTGTTGTATCTGATGCGCCTGTATAATCAGCATCTCTCCATTCAGAAACATATCTTCGGAGATTTTGGGCAATGGTTATTTCGCTCGGTCTTCTTCCTTTGATAATCTCGGCAGGTTCGCCTTCTCTTTTTGCCCGAATGCGGTGAAATTCAGGCATTTTATGAGGGAGGTATAGAGGCTCAAGGGCTGAAAGATTTATGATAGGACTGGTCATAGGAAATTCTCTTTATCATCCACTTTAAACAATAGCAACTTCTAATGGTATTGCGTGAATATCTTCGGGTTTTTCTTTTTTTAGATAATTTATTTTCTCAAAACCTATTATCTCGCCATTTTCATCCTTCTTGATAATAACGCCGTTGCCTAATTCCTCATTGATGCAGGGTCTCGGTTTTTCAAACCATACATCAAGGGTATTGCCAACCTTATCATAAGTAATGGTTATCTTTTCCATACAGTTTCTCCCTCCTTTATTTTGTCAGTTATATATGCTGTTATTATAAACCCTTCTCCGTTTAAATGTCTTACTACAACGCAAATAAAATATTTTTCATAAGGATGATAATACAGATAAACATCATTGTCTTCAGAGCTTCTTCTTATTTCAACAGGATTTGATAAACACTGCTTCACTTCTGCTTCTTTTCCCTGAATTTCAGGATGTTTCACTTTTGTAATAAGCTCCCAGTGGCTGTGCGTTGTCCTTATAATCCTATCATTGATTGCCTTAGCCTCAAAATAGATTTCCATTAATCACCTCAATACTCCACTTCCACTGTAATACTCGTATCACATCCAAATATGTCCACCACCTTAACACAGGCGGTGTATTTGCCCTTCTTCGGATACTTGTCGTATTCGTGATTTGATATGGTAGGGAGAGAACGATCTTTTCTTGTGCGGTATGCCTGCCAGTGATGCTCAAAAGGTTGTCTGTCCTGATAGTCAAAGTCCACTGCCCAGAAGTCTATAAAATCAAAACCGCTCTTTATTGCTCTTTCCTTTAATGCCTCAAGTTCTTTTGATGGAACTTCGGCAAGGGAAGGAATGAATTTGGTGAGCTTAATGTCCACTGTCTTTTTGCCATTCGCTTTTTTATAAACCGCCTCTGCCTCAAGCACCGCAACCTCAAGAAACGGCGGAGGGCTTGTCCTGTTCTTCTCCATAATTTCACGAGGAATGGGAATGAGCTTTATCTTGATTTTATCGGCATGCTCTATCTCATGACAGACAAGCCGCAGGTCCATCTCAAATTCCCATGCAAGGCAGTGAAGCTCCTGTGCGCCAGCTTCTTTTGCAGCCTTTGCAACAGCCTTCAACTCATCTCTCGTAAAAAGCCCGTCAATAGCATCTACATGGCATAAGGCATTGCCTTTTCTCCCGTGAATGAGGGGAGAGCTTGAGTTTTGCAGTACCTCAGCCCTGTAAAATTCAAGCACAACCTTACGATGCTCCTCATCAGCGCCCTTTAATCTCTCCTTCTGCCACCACTGTCTTTCATATCTGCCGAGGTTGTAGACATCAAATGCCCGATAAGGCTTATTTTCGTCATAAAGCTTTCTTTGAAGCTCAATCATCCGCTTGCGGGAGGTATGAATCGCAAACCTGCCGAGGTCAGACATTATCCATCGGCGTCCGAGCCGTTCGGCAACTGCTCCTGTTGTTCCCGAACCACAAAAGAAGTCGGCTACAATGTCGCCTTCGTTGGAAGAGGCTTTGATGATGCGCTCAAGCAGAGCTTCTGGTTTTTGAGTGGCATAGTTCAAATATTCCAAAGAGGTTGCATCTTGTTGAAATGATTTTACATCTTGCCATACATCCGAAACAGCAACGCCTTTTAGCTCATCTAAGTATTGCTTCACTCCACTTCCGCGGTCGTCTCGGTAACGTCGTCCATCTTCGTCTGTTTTCTTAAAACGACTTAAATATTCATCAGAGTATGGAAGATACTGTTTGTTAAAAGATTTTTCCCGGGCTTTGCTGAAAAACAAAATCGTGTCATGGCTTCTTATCCAATTTTCGGTAATTGTTTTGTACCCCGATTTTGTATCAAACGACCAAATGATTTCGCGCTGAAAATTCTCATTACCAAATATATCATTGAGAACTTGTCGCAGCAGGCTTGTCATTCTCCAGTCACAATGCACAAAAATACTGCCATTTTCGATTAGCAACTCTTTCATAAGTGCCAAACGTTCATACATCATGTGCAGATAAGAATCAGTTCCCTTGCCCCACATATCCCTGTAAGCAACCATCTCAAGAGTTGACTGGTCTTTCCCTATGGACTCTTTGCTGTCTCCTATTGGAACATCCATTGTAAAATCTGCGCCGACGTCAAACGGCGGGTCTATGCAGATGAGGTCAATCTTGCCTTTGAAGTCTTTGAGCAGGCTTGCCATGACGAGTTTGTTGTCACCCCAGATGAGCATGTTGCGGAAATCGTCTTTGTGCGCCTTCTGTGCGTCAAACAAACCTGTCTGGCTTAACCGGCTGGCGGGTTCGTCAATGGTCTCAATCTTCTGCATCGGCATGGCGCACCCGGCAATATCAACCTCCCGCCGATTGCCATACTCATCATACTTCCCTTCCCACACAAGTTCGGTCTTTTTTGTGCTTAACGGATGCGGATTGTCAGGGCCGTATTTGTTCAATTTTGACATTTCTCTAAGTACCCTTGTAAACCAGTATCATATAGATTTATTTCTTGCTGATCAGGCCGAGCAACCAGATTTTTTACTTTGCTCTCTAAACACCTACAATTTTCCTCTCCGATATTTATCACATCAATTTTAAATCTCTCTGTATTCTCCTTCATTCCAAAATGGTATAAAGCAAATTTAAGAAATGTATCTTCGTCTCGTAAAGAGCAACCAATAATTGTTAATCTATCTGCGTCTTTTAAAGAATCAAGAGCCTTCCGCCACAACTCTATGATTCCGCTATGAGGCATCTTTATATAACTCATAACAAGAACATGAGAGCCAGCATCTAAGGTGCTGTTGCGCGTATTTATTTTTGAGGAAATATTCGGGAAAATTGTATCAGTTATTTCGATTTTGGGATATTCTTTAAAATTTGGTGAATTTCTGAAATTACATGAACCATGCAACTTTAACAATAAAATATTACCTTTCTTTTTATTCTCCTCATCAGAATAGGGGAAACTTGAAATGCAATACCCACCACCGGGAGACCATCTCTTACTCAACCAAAGTCCCTGATCCAGCACCAAATCATAATTAAGCGTTAAAATCGTTGAATTCGCCGGAACAAAACCAATGAATTTCTTAAGAGTTGGGAAATTATCCAAGCTATCAACAGATAAAACTTCTACATCGAACATCCTGACAATCTGTTCAACAATGTTATCCCTTATCTCGTTAAGCCTTTTTGAGAGTGATACATTATTCTTATCAAACCGTAAACACTTCAGATCGGTCTGTGTAATAAACTGCTCAATATCAGGGAATGTATCTTCATAATCTCCAATTATTTCTGGAAACCCCGAAAGATCAAGCTTCGGCATTATTTCATTAGTTAAAGGAGCTTTTGTCTCCATGACTGCTCTTGTGAAACCGGCGCCTAATAAATACACTTGCCTCATGCTTCCGATCTCTTGCTTCAACTTTTAATTCCTCCTACACTTCTTGAATACAATTCCCACCAATTTCACAACATTACCTTAATAGCTGAAATTCTTTTCTTATTATCCTACTTTTTCCTACCCACTTTTAAACATCTTTGCTCTTTGCAGTTTGCCCCTCACCCAACCCTCTCCCGCAAGGGGCGAGAGAGTTTATTCATACTCCTGATGATAAACCCCATTAGAAAATTGTATTTCTAAATGTGGTAAAGCAATGTATCCCCCCCGCTTCCAGCCGAGTTGCATCAGCCTTTTAAAGGTATATACTCCCTCTTACTGACGGAGGATAGATGATGCTTAATACCTGCCTTATTACTGCTATGAGCATACAATTCATTCATTTGCTTCCCCACATTATGCCACAACCCAGCTGCCAATGTTGGCAGTCAAGCAGCAAATATCAATGCGCCCGAGGGGATTTGAACCCCCGACCTGCAGATCCGGAGTCTGCCACTCTAATCCGCTGAGCTACGGGCGCCTGTAGGCTATACAGAGATTATCAAAAAGGTTATAAAAAGTCTAATAAATGATATGGCTTATAAGGACATAACTAAAATTAATCCCATTGCAGCATTAAGATATTATCCCTATTCAATTCCACTCTGGTCCCAAACTCTTTACCTTCTCTATTTAAGGTATCTCTGAGCCATAATGAATCTGCCCTTGATGCACGATTAACCTTAAACTGTTTAATCTGCATTGGTGTCATTTGTAAATGAACAAGCTTTCCAGTTGATAGGTCCATACTTACAAAATACATCAATGTCAAATCATCTCTGAAATCTTCATAACTTCCGATACCTTCATAATCATTTATAAAATCGCCACACCCGTAGATAATAGGCTTGTCTTTATAGACTTCTATCCCCTTTACATGGTGAGATGAATGCCCATGAATGATGTCAACGGCTGCATCATCAATAAGCATATGGGCAAATTCTATTTGTTCCGGAGGAATATGAAAACCCCAATTGCCTCCCCAATGAATGGATGCAACAACAATATCTCCCTCTTTCTTAACTTTCCAAATTTTTTTCTTAATCTGACGGACTGTTTTATCTGATAAATCCTTTAACAGATTTACACCCGCCTTGTCTTTTAAAGCCGCCCAGTTAAAGGGTATTCCGCTTGTCTCCGCTCCGTATGAGAACACAATTACCCTTCCCTTTCCCTCAACCTCAATAACTGCCGGTATTTCCGCCTCTATAAGATTCTCTCCTGCCCCGCCACTTTTTATATTGGCTTTTTTCAATGTCTCCAATGTCTCTGTGAGTCCGGAATATTCCCAATCAAGAACATGGTTATTTGCAAGAGAACAATAATCTATCTTAGCAGCTTTTATGGTGGGTATATTTTCCGGGTGCATCCTGTAATGAATTTCTTTACTCTCCCAAAAATCATTGCTCTTTGTTACGCTTGTCTCTAAATTGATTATTCTCACATCCGGTGCAACTCTCTCTAATTCTTTGATGGCATCTCCCCATATGTAAGAAAAGCTGACAGGTTTTTGAATCTGGCCATTTGCCTTCTCGGCAATTTCTACATATCCTCTGGCACTTTTCATGTATGGCTCATGGATAAGAGGGTCACCGGGATGGGGTAATACTTGGTCTATCCCCCTTCCTGTCATTACATCACCACACATGAATATTGTTATAGGGTTGGAAACTTTTGATAGGTTATCCACAGCTTTTTTTCCTGTGTCTTTCACAAGATGTGCCCATTTGTTTCTCTTTGCTACATCTTCACCGGATGACAGTTTCACCGATAAACAAAAAATAAAAAATACGGTGATACTGTAAAGAATTACTTTACCTCGCATGGTAAGAAAATAAACCACAGAACTTTTTATCTCTATGGTGAATTATTTTTTCTATATGTAATATACACCACTTTGGTAAACTTTGGGAAAACAAATTCTAACCCCTATAACTGCCTTAAGGCTATGATATAATTTAGATTAATGCCTTACAAAATTCTTGCGGATATAACTGTTCTTATTCATTTCTCATGGATATTATTTCTTATTCTTGGTGCATTTTGGGGAGCAAAAAATAAAGGAGTAAAAATTTTTCATATCTCAGGGCTTGTCTTCGCCTTTGTTATTCAGATATTCAATTGGTATTGTCCTCTGACCCACTTTGAGGTCTGGCTGAGGTCAAAACACAACCCCGCCCTCACCTATACAGGCTCTTTCATTATTCACTATGTAGAGGCAATAGTCTATATTGAACTTCCCCGATATTTAATTTTTATACTTACTGTTTTTATATGTGGATTTAATGCATGGTTTTATCTCAAAAAGAATCAAATTAAATCCTATTAAAGAAGAGAGGTAATACCGCTGAGCAACAGCACGAGTAATCCTGCACAAAAATTCACTTTGACTAAATTCAGGGATAATTTCTGCAAAGATATTTTTTCGGTAATAGATTCTGTTTTTACAATCTTAGAAGATAATACTAAACCTCTATAAAAATGGACAATAACCATTCCTAAAACTAAAATATGCTTCAAGACCAAAACCAAGGTCCAACTGTTTATAAAATTTCCAATTCCTGAAAATTGCTTATTAAACCCCGTCAATACAAGGCCGGTGATAATCAGGAAAACAATACTATAGTTTGCCAAGGGAGTAAATCTCTTGGAAATTTCTCCCATTAATTTGCCTGACTCTGCACCTAAAACTTGCTTGGTTGATGGTATTGCAATAAAAAGTATAAAAGTAATTCCTCCAATCCATATAACTGTTGCAATAAGATGCAGCCAATAAGAAACCACTAATATTATCTCTCTCATTTGACCTCCACACGGTTTTTTAGTTACCCCTCACCCCGTCCCTCTCCCGCATGGGGAGAGGAAATAAAAGGTGACCGGCGGTATGATAGAAAATACGCAAGTTTACTATTTTGTTTTTACGGTTGGAATACAACCACAGCCACAGGAGGTCTCTGCCTTTCTCTTGACTTGAGGTTTCTTTGCTTTAGACTGCCCTTTAGCTCCTTTTGTACTTTTTACCATTGTTATCACCTCCTTTCTATATTAGTTAATGCTAATTAACTTATATAATTGACCAAATTTTTTTCTTATCTGGTTTTTGAGCTTTGTATTCTTTTCATGATTACCTGTCTATCTAAACAACCGCAGGTGCAGATACGATTAAGTCTTTGTCTGCATTTTTCAAGGACATCCTTATTCAAAGAATAATAAATCCAGTATCCTTGCCTTTCATCGTCCACAAGCCCAGCACCCTTAAGCACCCGCAGGTGTTGTGATACCGCTGATTGTGTTATTTCTAGAATCTCAGCCAAGGCATTAACACTCATGGCTTCCTTTTTAAGAAGCTCAACAATCTCTATCCTCTTATCTACCGAAAGGATTTTAAATAGCTCAGCAGTTTTTTTCATAGTATATTTATTTTATTAAGTGTATTTATCTCATTAAGTATATTAGTATGAACTAATATACTCCGTCACAAATAGATTGTCAAATATTTTTTAAAACTTTGAATAGTTCAGTTAATTTTAAATCCTCTTATGTGGGTCAAAGGCATCTCTTAATCCATCACCGAGGAAGTTGAAGCATAGCATAGTGATAAGTATTGTAACAGCAGGAAACACCGTAAGGTGGGGGTAAAATTTTATAGTACCCCATCCATCGTTTGCCAGTGTTCCCCAGCTTGCAAAGGGTGGAGCAAGCCCAAGACCGATAAAGCTCAATGTTGATTCAGCTAAGATAGCGGCGGCACATCTGAATGTAAGTGTTACGACAAGAATGCCGAGAGTATTTGGCAATATATGGATAAAAAGTATTCTATCGTGATTAGCACCAAGAGCCTTAACAGACTCAATAAAATGCAATTCTTTAAGTCTCAATACCTCCCCTCTTATAAGCCTCGCAACAGTAACCCAGCTTACAAGACTCAGGGCAAGAAATATGCTTATCCATCCTCTGCCAAGAATAACGGTTATTAAAATTATTAATAGGAGGTCTGGAAGTGAATAGATTACATCTACAACCCTCATCATAAAATTGTCAATCCTTCCTCCAATATAACCAGAAATTGCACCATAGATTGTTCCTATGATAAGGGCTGAAAGGGCAGTGAATATGCCGACAGAGATGGAGAGCCTTGCCCCATATAGTATTCGTGAAAACAGGTCTCTCCCAAGCCTGTCAGTCCCCATTATATGGTTTAAATTCGGACTTTGTAAAAGTTCAGTGGGATTTTGCAAATCATAAGAATAAGGAGCAATCCAAGGTGCAAAGATGGCAGAGAGAGAAATGATGATTAAAAATATTCCACTAATGATTGATAATTTACTCAAGTTTCACCCTCGGGTCTAAAAATGTATAGAGAATATCTACGGCTACATTTGCCAATACTATTATTACTGTGTAAATCAGTGTCACCCCCATAATCAGTGGATAATCCCTATTGGTTACAGCAGTTACAAAAAATCTTCCCATCCCCGGAATAGAGAATATGTATTCAACTATGAAAGAGCCTGTTACAAGTGCAGCGGTCAGTGGAGCAAGAATAGTTACAACAGGCATAATGGAATTTTTGAGGACATGCTTTAAGACTATACTTCTGTATTTCAACCCCTTTGCCCTCGCAGTTCTTATATAGTCCTTATTCATTACGTCAATTACACCTGAACGGGTAAGTCTTGCAATATATGCCGCCGGTGCAAATCCGAGTGTAATGGAAGGGAGTATCATATATCTCCACCCCTCCCATAGTGCAGGGGGAAGAACTTTATAAAAATGGCTGAATAGAAGACTCAATATGATACCAAGAATAAAATTTGGAAGCGATATGCCTGTGGTGGCAAACAGGATGGTCAGCCTGTCCCATATTGTATCTGATTTGATTCCTGCAATAACACCTGTGCCTATGCCAATTATTATAGATATAAAAAGTGCAAGGACTCCAAGCTGGATTGAGACGGGGAAGGTATCCTTTATAATATCCCTCACATCCCTCCCAAGATATTTATAGGATGGACCAAGGTCACCCTTAATTAATCCATAAATATACAGAAAATACTGTTTATGAACCGGCTTATCCAGATGATACTTTGCCTCCACATTCGCCTTTATCTCAGGAGGCAGTTTTTTTTCCCTGTCAAATGGTCCACCGGGGACAATGTGCATAATGGCAAATGTCAGTGTCGCCACTGTCAACAAAACAGGTATTCCCCACAAAAATCTTTTAAATATAAAAAGAAGCATATTATTGGTAAATATTATACCTGCTTTAAGTTACAATACCAATAAGGCTTTTTAGAAATTAAAAAAATTATCTCTTGACAATATAATGATACCGTATGTAGTATTATTATATGCTCGGAAGGAAAACAAGAATCGTTTTAGATACGAATGTGCTTTATGCGGGCCTTTATTCATCAAAGGGAGCTTCTTACAGGGTGTTACAAGCAATAGAGGAAGGAAAAATTAGAATTGTTATATCAACCACTTTACTATTTGAATATGAAGACATCCTCAAGCGGAATCAGGCGGTCTTAGACTTATCAAATCATGAAATCGAAAAGATACTGGATTACTTCTGCATGCGAAGCGAACATCAAAAGATATATTTCCTGTGGCGTCCCATGCTGCCTGACCCTAAAGATGATCATTTGCTGGAATTAGCCATTGCGTCAGGGACAAAGCTTATTGTAACTTACAATACAAAGGACTTCAAAGGAGCAGAAACCTTTGGCGTAAAACCAATAACCCCCAAAAAATTAACGGAGGAAATATTATGAGTGCTTTAAGTTTACGATTGCCAGAATCAATTCATCGGCATATCAGAGAAATTGCGAAAAAGGAAGGAGTATCTATCAATCAGCTTATTTCATCGGCAGTATCAGAGAAAATTTCCGCCTTGATGACGGAAGACTATTTAAAGACCAGAGCCAAAAGAGCAAAAAAAGAGGATTTCAGAAAAATTTTAGCTAAGGTTCCAAGCCGAAAGCCGCTGCCATGCGATGAACTATAGTTTTGCGTCAATAAATCGCTCCGCTTGAGTTATTATGCCGAATCATTTCTTACCAATCAATAACTTTTATAATAAAAATTGTAGGTAAAATTTTTCGACTTTCAGGTGTTAGAGTTACTTTAATTATTAAGATCCCTCAATCCTTATCTTTTTAAGATAGAGCAGTTCCATTGCATCAAGTCTTAACCCTTTCACATAGGGCTTAATCAAAACATTCTGGGCAGTAAAAAAGAGTGGTATTATTGCAATATCTTCCTCAAGTAAAATTTTCTGTGCCTCATCATACATAGTTATTCTTTTTTCCCTATCCCCCTCCCCTCTCGCCATATTTATTAATTCGTCATATCTCCTGTTTGACCAGCCTGTATTATTGTTCCCGCTCTCTGTTGTAAAGAGTGTCATAAAATTATCAGGGTCGGGGTAATCTGCACCCCAGCCAAGTCTGAAGATTGCAGGTGTATCTGTCTTTAGCCTCTTTAAAAATACCTTCCACTCCTGATTGTCAAGTTTCACTTCTACATTGAGATTTTTTTTCCACTGGGATTGGACATTCTCTGCTATAAGGCTGTTTACAGGGTCTGTATTGAATATTAGTGTAATAGGCAGCAGCCCTTTACCATCAGGATAACCTGCTTCTGAAAGAATTTTACTTACCTCTATAAGATTAAATTTAAGACCGATGTCAGGATTATGTGCAAGCATACCATTTGGTATCCATGAATCTGTAGGTATCTCACCACCATTTAAAATGCGTGGTAATTCTTTCTTATTAATAGCCATAGCAAATGCCCTTCTTACCCTTATATCATCAAAGGGCTTTTTATGAACATTGAACCCATAATAATATCCCCTAAGCAAGGGTATATTTTTGTATTCAAATTTCTCCCTGTATGATGGTATGGCTTCAGGCGGAAGGCTCACAATATCTAAATCCCCTGTCTCATAAAGTGTAAGAGCAGTATTCCTCTCATTAATAACAAACATCTTAATCGTATTTATTTCCGGTTTGCCGCTATAGTATTTTTCATTTGCCTTTAGAATCAATTGATACTCATGTCTCCATTTAGTCAGTCTAAATGGCCCGTTGGTTATTATATTTTCAGGCTCTGTCCATCTGTCTCCATACCTTTCTATAATATCCCTTCTCTGAGGAAAAGTTACCATGAAGGTCGTAATACTGGGGAAATAGACTATTGGTCTCTTAAGTTTAATCTCAAGAATATCAGATGAGAGGGCTTTTACACCTACCAAATCAGAATCTTTAATCTTTCCAGAATTATATTCGTATGCATTGAGTATATCGTATAAAAAATATGCATATTCAGCAGCCGTTGCAGGGTTCAGGAGCCTCTTCCATGAATACTCAAAATCATAAGCAGTTACAGGTTTACCATCTGTCCAGAAGACATCTTTTCTGAGATAAAATTTATATATCTTCCCATCCCCTGATACATCCCATTTTGAGGCAATGGCAGGTTTTGGATTTAATTTTTTATCAAACTCTGCAAGCCCCTCCATTATATTTGCAATCACATTAAAGGACACTCCGTCAGTGGCAAGCGACCAATCAAGTGTAGGAGGCTCAGTGGGGATGCTCATTCTAAAGATATGACTGCTATTGTCTGTCTTTGAGATAGTGCAGGAAATAAAAATTAAAATAAAGAAAGCTGTGATACAAATCCTTATTTTCATAATTCATTAAAACAGTCCTTCTTATGGCTTTTGAAAATCTGGTTTTTGAATATACTAAAAAAATATACTAAATTATATACTAAATTCCTTGACATTACTCAACTTATATGTTCTTATATATAAAACTTTTTAAAATAGTCCCGTGAGACTAAAAAGGGAAGAAATGAACTATAATCAAAAAAATAGAACATTTAGAAACCTCCTCGCCATTTAATGGCAGGAGGTTTTTTTTTGCTTAATTCTTTATGAATACAAGAGTAATGAATGCTGATGAGGTAAACAGGGCTATTACCAGAATTGCACATGAGGTTCTGGAAAAAAATAAAGGTGCCCATGACCTCGTAATTGTTGGCATAAGAACGAGAGGAGTATTTATTGCCGATAGGCTGGCAGCAAAGATTAAAGAGATTGAAGGAGAGGCAATCCCTGTCGGGATTATTGATATAACTCTTTACAGGGATGATATAAAGTCAAGTCCATCAAAACACATAGTAAAAAAGACAGAGATACCATTTTCTATAACGGATAAAAAAGTAATACTTGTTGACGATGTCCTTTATACAGGGAGAAGCATCAGGGCAGCCATTGACGGGCTAATAGATTTTGGGAGACCTGCAAATATACAATTGGCAGTCCTTATAGACAGGGGACATAGAGAACTGCCAATAAGGGCAGATTTTGTCGGAAAGAATATCCCTACATCCCATGATGAGTCAGTAAAGGTTATGCTGAAAGAAGAGGATGGAGTAGATAAAGTAACAGTGATTAGTGACCAGTAAATAGTGAATAGATTAAATTTGAGATGATAAATAAATTAAAGAGTAAAGACTTGCTGGGAACTAAAGATTTATCGCCTGAGGAGATACTCCTTATTCTTAATACTGCCGAGTCTATGAAGGAGATTTCATCGCGGGATATTAAAAAGGTCCCTGCCTTAAGGGGAAAGACTATAATAAACCTCTTTTACGAGTCAAGCACCCGCACACGAACATCCTTTGAGATTGCTGGAAAAAGATTAAGTGCTGATGTAGTAAATATCTCTGTCTCTACAAGCAGTGTGGCTAAAGGGGAGACTTTAAGGGATACTGCAAAAAATCTTGAGGCAATGAATCCAGATGCAGTGGTTATAAGGCATTCATCCTCCGGGGCATCTGAATATATCGCAAAAATCTTAAGATGCCCTGTCATAAATGCAGGAGACGGGGCACATGAGCATCCCACACAGGCACTCCTTGATTTATTTACAATCAGAGAGAAAAAGAAAGAACTGAAAGGATTAAAGGTCAGTATAATCGGTGATATAGCCCATAGCCGTGTTGCAAGGTCAAATATATATGCTATGAATAAAATGGGAATGGATGTAACTGTTTCAGGACCTTCAACACTAATACCTGTAGATATTGAGAAAATAGGGGTTAAGGTAGTAAATGATGTTGTGAAGGCAATAGAAGGGGCAGATGTAATTATAATGTTAAGGATTCAACTTGAAAGACAGGAAAAAGGGTTATTCCCTTCAATCAGGGAATATTCAAGACTGTTTGGACTCAATACTGAAAAATTAAAGAATGCAAAGGAAGATGTAATTATAATGCACCCCGGACCTATGAATAGGGGTGTAGAAATTTCTGCTGATGTGGCTGATGGACAATACTCACTCATACTTGATCAGGTGACAAACGGCGTGGCAGTAAGAATGGCTGTCCTTCATCTTTTGACAGGTGGGGCATGATTAAAAATTCCAAAATACTTATTAAAAATGGCAGGGTTATTGACCCTGCAAATAAGATTGATACTGTACTTGATATCCTCATTGAAAATGGAAAAATAATTGAGATAGGGAACTTACTCTCTATTAACAAATCCGAAATCCAAAATCCGAAATCCGAAATTGAAATCATAGATGCCTCTGGTAAGATTGTAGTCCCCGGGCTTATTGATATGCATGTCCACCTAAGAGAACCGGGTTATGAGTACAAGGAGACTATAAAGACAGGGACTGAGGCGGCTCTGGCAGGCGGTTTTACATCAATCGCATGTATGCCGAATACAAAACCTGTGAATGATAACCAGTCAGTTACAGATTTTATATTGGACAAGACAAGAAAAGAGGGTGTTGTAAATGTATATCCTGTTGGTGCTATCTCAAAGGGGCTTAAAGGTGAGGAGCTATCAGAGATTGGAGAATTAAAGTCAGCAGGTGTCGTTGCTATAACTGATGATGGAAAACCTGTGATGAACAGTGAATTGATGAGGAGGGGAATGGAGTATGCATCAATGTTTGATATCCCTGTAATATCTCACTGTGAGGATTTACACCTTTCCGAGGGGGGTGTAATGAATGAAGGATTTGTCTCTACAGAATTGGGACTCAAAGGGATACCAAATGCTGCAGAGGATGTAATGACTGCAAGGGATATTGCCCTGTCAGAATTGACAGGTGCAAGACTTCATATTGCCCATGTAAGCACAAGAGGTGCAGTAAATTTAATAAGGGATGCAAAAAATAGAGGTGTAAAAGTTACATGCGAAACAGCACCTCATTATTTTACTCTTACAGAAAAAATGGTAGATGGTTACAATACAAATGCAAAAATGAACCCTCCTTTAAGAAGTGAGGACGATTTAAAGGCAATAAGGGAAGGATTGAAAAATGGGACAATCGATGTTATAGCCACAGACCACGCACCCCATGAGACATCAGAGAAAGATGTTGAGTTTGATAAGTCACCATTCGGCATCGTTGGGCTTGAGACATCACTGCCTCTGACACTGAAACTTGTTGAAGACGGTATAATCTCACTTGATGAAGCGATTGCAAAACTAACTGTAAACCCTGCCAGAATTTTAAATTTAAACAAAGGGACACTTTCAGTTGGTGCAGATGCAGATATTGCTATTATAAATCTTGATAAAGAATGGCAAATTGATGTAAAAAAATTTAAGTCAAAGGGGGAAAATTCTCCATTTCACGGATTAAGAGTAAAGGGTTTGGTAAATACAGTAATAATAAACGGAAACACTTTTAACTTTGAAGCTCACTAACCTTCAGTTTTCCCCTCTTCTTTTCATCTCGTATTTTGAGATAATTTCATTTGAGGCGAGTCCTACACAATTTGCATAGGCTCTTTAAAAAACCCCTCTGTCATACAAAATAATTGATATTTATTCCAACATCTGATATTTTGAAATTATGGCTAATGCAATACTGGCTCTATCAGATGGAACAATATTTGAGGGGGAATCCTTCAGTGCAGAGGGTGAGGCCGTAGGAGAGGTTGTATTTAATACAAGCATGATTGGGTATCAGGAGATACTTACAGACCCTTCTTACAAGGGACAGATTGTTACAATGACATACCCTCTGATAGGAAATTATGGAATAAATGAGGAAGATGTGGAATCTGTAAAGCCGCAGGCTGCCGGGTTTATTATTAAGGAGGGAAGTAAGATTCACAGCAACTGGCGGGCACAGAAAAGTCTTGATGAATATCTTAAAGATTATAATATTGTCGGCATTCAGGAAATTGATACGAGGGCGCTTACAAAACATATAAGGGATAAGGGGGCACAACAGGGGATAATTTCAACCATTGACTTTAATCCAGAAAGTCTTGTTAAGAAGGCAAAAGAATCCCCTACGATGATTGGAAGAGATTTGGTTAAAGAGGTTACCTGCCATGAGAAATACCACTGGACAGAAGGGGGATGGGACCCGGAAATTTCAAATTTCAAATTTCAAATTTCAAATGAGAAAAGATTCAAGGTTGTTGCATACGATTGTGGTATAAAGCAAAATATACTAAGACAATTGGTAGATGCAGGCTGTGATGTGACTGTTGTCCCTGCATTCACAAGTCCTGACAAAGTTCTATCAATAAATCCTGACGGTATATTTTTATCAAACGGTCCCGGAGACCCTGACGCTGTCCCATATATGGCAGAAAATATAAGAGGGCTTATCGGTAAAAAACCTATATTTGGAATATGTCTCGGTCATCAGATATTATGCCTATCATTTGGTGCAAAGACCTATAAATTAAAATTTGGACACAGAGGCGGTAATCACCCTGTTATGGATTTAACTACCAGAAAGGTAGAGATTACAGCTCAAAATCATGGTTTTACAGTAGATGCCGATTCATTACCATCTGAACTTGAACTAACCCATATAAATCTAAATGATAAAACTGTAGAAGGAGTAAAACATAAAAACCTGCCAATATTCTCAGTCCAGTATCACCCTGAGGCATCACCTGGACCTCATGACTCAAGGTATCTATTCAGCAGATTTGTGGAATATATGAAAGGATAGTGAGATTGCCAAACCATGATACACCAAGAATATTTTAATAAACTGGTTAATGTAATGACCTCTGAAACATATCTTGAAGAAGTAAAAAAGGCGAGGGTGGAGTATATAAAGATAGCAGGAGAGGTATTTGAAGATGATAAGTCTTTTGAGATGAGGATGACCTCTTTTCTTGAATGGTATATATTAGCTCACCCGCTAAAAACAAAAAACAAGACACCACTTAAAATATATTTAGATGAATATACCGCTTCCATTAAAGATGATGAGAGGGAATTCTTCAGCGGGTTTGTAAATACCATTCACAGTGTGTTTGAAATAAAGGGACAGAAGAAGGAATTTCTTAAGATAAAAGACCTCTTCAGCATGGAAAATTATCTTGTCAGCGAAGACAACAGTAATTATAATTTCAGAAAAGGAGATATACTGGAGGCAAAGGTGTTACCCTTTAAAGGAAAATACTTTTTTTCTAATGCCTTCTGCTTCCACCCCAAAAAGGCAGGCAAATTTATAAGCGATGAATTAAAGAAGATGAAAAAAAATAATAATTCCGATATTTCTGATTTTATTCTCAAACTCTCGTATATGAACTTAAAATGGGAAAGGGCAAGGGGAATAGATGCAAAAGAGATTTATAGATAACAGTAAGCAGTATGCAGTAGGCAGTAGGCAGTATATTTACTGCTTACTCTTTACTGCTTACTGTTTACTGTCTTTGGTCGGTTGTGCCGAGAGGAGTCCATACAGATACTACAACATATACACCCTCGTGGAACCAGAGGTCATCAAAAATGGGATAAAACAGCCGCCAAGTTATGACAAAGAATTTGAGGATGACAGACTATCAATAAAATTTACATTCAAAGAAAAGAAGATATACTTTAGACTTAAAAATAAAACGGATGGACAATTAAAGATTTTATGGGAGAGGTTTTCCTTTGTAGATACAAATGGAGTCTTGCAGAGAATAACAGGCTTTAAAAATATATTTACAGATAAAATGGGTAAACAGCCTGTTCAGGAGATTCAGGCAAAGACAGAATTAAATGATTTAATCGTTCCCATAGAAAATATAGAGTTTATGGAAGAATGGACATGGTATGTCCGTCCATTATTCAATCAGACTGACGAAGAAGCAATTAAAAACAAGGGAAAGATATTTTCAATCTCAATGCCGATAGAGATTGACGGAAATATAATTGATTATAATTACAAATTTAGAATAGACCATGTAGTGCCACAATCAACATGGGTCTATTAGCTACACTCTGATATTTATTGTCCCTCTTACTGACTCTTATGCAGTGTATTTGTTCCTTCTTCCAAAACAAGAAATTCCCTTGACAAAGAACTCATACCTAATTTATCCTTCCGTTATGAGCTTTAAGGATGTAATCACCCTTCTGCAGGATGACTTGAATAAGGTAGAGGAGTATATCAAAAAGAATTACAACTCCGATGTTGCCCTTATACCAACTATAAGCAGTTATCTATACAATGGAGGCGGTAAGAGGCTCAGACCTCTCCTTGTCCTAATCACATCAAAGATGTGCGGTTATAGCAGCCATAATGGCAGCAGTAGGCACATAATCTATTCATGCGTGGTTGAGTTCATCCATGCCGCTACTCTACTTCATGATGATGTAGTTGACGAGTCAGATATAAGGAGAGGCAACCCTTCTGCAAATGCAAAATGGGGGAATGACGCAAGCGTGCTGGTTGGAGACTATCTCTTTTCAAGGTCATTTGCCCTCATGGCAGAGAACAATGACAAGAGGATAATGGTTATACTGTCCGATGCAATAAAAAATGTGGCAGAGGGCGAAATCAAACAGCTTATTAATAAATATACACTTGATACTACTGAGGATACATATTTAGATACTATAAATAGAAAGACTGCCGCCCTTATCTCCGCATGCTGTGGAATCGGTGCCATACTCGGCGGTGTCCCCAATGAGAAGGTTGATGCCTTAATCTCATTTGGAAAGAATATCGGCATTGCATTTCAATTGGTGGACGATGTCCTTGATTACACATCAAATGAAATGGTTCTTGGAAAACCTGTTGGAAACGACCTCGTTGAGGGGAAGGTTACATTACCCCTTATACATTTATACAGAGAGGCTAACGAAGGAAGGAAAGATGAATTAAGGGAGATTATGAATTCCCCTGAAATAAGCAGAGAGCAGCTGAAGCGTGTTATATACCTCATGAAAAGCTATAGTGCAATAGATTACACAATGAAGAGGGCAAGGGATTATATTGAGAATGCAAAACAGAGTATAGCCTCTTTAAAATCTTCTTCTGCCGAACAATACTTTAATACCCTCATATCTGTAGCGGATTATATAGTAGAGAGAAAGAGCTAAAAATTAGGATTCAAGGGGTCAAGGGGTAGAGGAAAAACAGCCCCTGAACCCACGAATCCTTGAACCCTTCTATGAACACACATCCTTTGGTCAAACTTGCCAGAAATACAATTGATGCTTATGTAAAAACAGGTAAAACCATATCCATCCCCTCTTACCTTACAGATGAGATGAAAGGAATGGCAGGGGTATTTGTCTCAATAAAAAAACATGGCGACCTGAGAGGATGCATTGGAACATTCTCCCCCACACAGCCTAATATAGCCGCTGAAGTTATACAGAATGCTATAAGTGCGGCAACAAGGGACCCAAGATTCCCTCCTGTTACACCCGAAGAACTTGATTCGCTGGATATTTCTGTTGATGTCCTTACAGAGCCTGAAAAGATAGCCTCTCCTGACGAACTTGACCCAAAAAGATACGGCGTCATTGTAACAAAGGGATGGAAAAAGGGGCTTCTCCTTCCTGATATTGAGGGTGTTGACACAGTTGAAGAGCAGATTTATATTGCCAAGAGAAAGGCAGGCATATCACCTGATGAAGAGGTAGAATTACAGAGGTTTGAGGTGAAAAGGTATAAATAATGAAAATTGGAATAAGCAAAAAAATAGTTATTCCATACGGCATCGGACTCTCCATTTTTCTTTTCATCATAGCCTTCAGCTATATAAATCTAAGCTCGCTGTCATCACTCCTGAACAAAAATACTGAAATTGCAGACAGGGTAAAGCTTATATCAGACCTTCAAGTTATTATCCAGAAACTGGTAATGCCTGCCAATGATTACCTTATAACTGGGGATAAAAAAGAGAGAGATACTTTTGCACAACTAATTACTGAATTATCATCCATCCTTGCAGAAGTGAAGGTCAGTGAAAATAAGACAGAGGAAGAAAAGGCTATTGAAAAAAAGTACGAAAAGGTATCAACGAACTCCAGATGAAGGCTTTGGTTCTCCTTGCAACTGAAAATCCGATTAACAACAGAGAGGCAGCAAAACTAATGGAGGAGATGGATGCTTTTGCTGATGGATTAACGAATTTAGTTGAGAATTTTCATATAATTGCAAAAGAAGAATTGAAACTCCATAGTATGAAAGCCTCACAGATAAATAAAAGGATATTTAAAATCTATATCATTTTACTATCTATATCTCTAACTGGGGTTATTGTAATAACATTTTTAATTACGAGTGGAGTTGTAAGACCGCTTCAGAAACTTACAAAAGCAGTCAGGACTATAGGTCAGGGTAATCTGGATTATCATATAGAAATTAAGACAGGCGATGAGATTGAGATGTTAGGCGAAGAATTTAATAATATGACTCAGGCACTGAAAATAAAAAATAATGAAATAAAGAAATATACAGAGAGGTTAGAAAAAACAAACCGTCAGCTTGACCAGAACATATTACAACTCTACACCCTTTACAATATAAGCAAGACCATTACAGCAACCTTTGAGATAGAGAAGCTTTTAAACCAGATTACAAGGGAGGAGGTAATCGGAATAATAAATGTCTATAAATTGAATGGGGAATATATTGATGAGACATCATACGAACTGCTTGTAGCTGCTGCAAACCAGATTGGAATGACTTTGGAGAATGCAAGGCTATTTGAAGACTCAAAAGACACTCGCAATTACAGACGGCATGACAGGTCTCTATAACCACCGCTACTTTTTGGAGCGAATAAATGAGGAATTTGAAAGGACAAGGAGGTATAAGAGAAGCCTCTCTCTTATAATGATTGATGTTGACCATTTTAAAAAATATAATGATACACATGGGCATCAAAAGGGTGATGAGATTTTAAAAAGAGTTACAAAAATTCTAAAAGATACTGTCAGAAAATCAGATACCATTGCCCGATACGGCGGAGAGGAATTTATCATCATCTTCCCTGAGACAGGAGGGAAGGAGGCTTTATTAGTTGCAGAAAAATTGAGAATGGAGGTAGAGGCACATGACTTTCCAGGCGGTGAAACCCAGCCACTTGGGAGGATTACCATAAGTCAGGGTGTTGCTTCCTGCAAAGAAGAGTTAAAATCATTTGATGAGCTAATTAAAAACGCTGATAATGCCCTTTACCGCGCAAAAGAAGAAGGGAGAAACAGGGTATGCACTTAAATCAGTATCAGTGTCAGTTAAAAATGTTGTTTTCTGACACTAACACTACTAACTAACACTGATTTAAGCCTTTGTTAGTCAGTGGCTAAACACGAAAATGTACGAGGCACTGTATTACGAAAAATTAGAGGATAAAAAGGTAAGATGCAACCTCTGTCCCCATCACTGTATTATCAAGGATGGCAAGATTGGCATATGCATGGGAAAGGAGAACAGGAGAGGTGTGCTTTATGCAAAAAACTATGCACAGACTACTTCTATAGCAAATGACCCGATTGAAAAAAAACCACTCTACAATTTCTATCCGGGAACCGAGATCTTATCCATAAGCCCGAATAGTTGTAATTTGAGCTGTAAATTCTGCCAGAACTGGGAAATCTCTCAGATGGAATCCCCCACACAGCACCTGTCTCCTGAAAGGGCAGTAGAATTTGCAAAGAAGTATAAATCGGTCGGCATATCCTACACATATACAGAGCCTCTTATGTGGTATGAATATGTCCTTGATACCGCCAAACTTGCACAAAAAGAGGGTTTAAAAAATGTCCTCGTTACAAATGGATTCATAAATGAAGATCCTTTGCTTAAAATACTCCCTCTGATAGATGCCATGAATATAGATGTAAAGTCTATGGATGATTCCTTTTACCGAAAAGTATGTTCAGCAAAGTTAGAGCCTGTCTTAAAGACAGTAGAGATATCCCAGAAATCGTGTCACATAGAGATTACAAACCTTGTTATCCCGACCCTAAATGATACAGACGAGCTCTTTCATAAACTTACAGACTGGCTTGCATCAGTAAACCCAAACATACCACTTCACTTTTCAAGATACTTTCCGAATTACAAGATGCCCCTCCCCCCTACGCCCCTTGAGACTTTAAAAAGGGCAAGGGATATTGCAATGAAAAAGATAAACTATGTCTATGTGGGCAATATCCTGCAAGATGAGTGGAATAATACATACTGCCATAACTGCAAAAAACTTGTTATTTTAAGAGAAGGATATTTTGTGATTGAAAAGAATTATAGTAATGGAAAGTGCAATTTCTGCAAAACCCCCCTGCCAATAGTCGGTTAATTAATTTTGAGTATTCTACAAATTGTAGTAAAATTTAGCATATAGCTAAAATCCATGATTGTCATTGTGAGGCAAAGCCGAAGCAATCTATATTTTGGAGGGTTAATAAGAAAAATGAATTCTTCTAAAAAAACAATTGCAATTGATGGGGCTAATCTCTCATTGAGCCATCCTGATATCATGGATATTAGATGGATAGGTAATGGCGAGATACTGAAACAACTCCTTGCATGCTGGCTTGTTGTTGATGAGAAGGATTTGCCCCTCTCACCAAGGGTTACAGGAACTCCCGGCATAGGGAAGACCACTCTTGCAACGGCTGCAGCAAAATTAAGAGGACAACCTCTATATATATTTCAATGCACGGCAGATACAAGGCCCAAAGACCTTCTCATAACACCGGTCCTGTCTGAATCGGGGAAGATTTCATATCATGCCTCACCTCTTGTCAGTGCAATGCTTACAGGCGGTATATGTATCCTTGATGAGGGAAACCGCATGAATGAGAAGAGCTGGGCATCTCTCGCACCTCTGCTTGACTACAGGCGGTATGTTGAATCTATAGTCGCAGGTATAACCATCCATGCCAATAAGGAATTCAGATGCTGTATAACAATGAATGAAGACGAATCAACCTTTGAAATACCCGATTATATACTTTCAAGACTACAGCCGACACTCTCACTCGGTTTTCCTGACAAAAAGAGCGAGATGTCAATACTCCAGTATCACCTCCCATTTGCAGAAGATGAAATGCTAAAGATGACAATAGATTTCCTCCAGAGATCTCACCAGCTTAATCTTAACTTTTCTCCAAGAGATGGAATCCATCTCCTCCAATACGCAATAAAGAGGCTCTCACAAGACCCAACGCACCCCATTTCAAAAGATGATATATGGAAAGAGGCAATAAAAAATATACTCGGTGAAGATGCCTTAAATCTTGACAAAATGGCTGAGAAAAAGAAGAAGACTTTTGGAGAAGAGGGATTTCCTATGGGAATGGGTGACTTCTTCTTTGACTCCGACAGCCCCCTTCATCCGGATAGAGAAAACATATAAGAATAAAAACCTGATTAACCACAGAGACACAGAGGAAAAAAACAAAAACATAAAAGACTAATTTTGGACGCAGATAAACGCAGATTTTTAAGATTAAAACAGTAAAAAATAATGTTTGTGTTTATCTGCGAAAATCTGCGTCCTATTAATTTCTTTATTTATCTCTGTGTTCTCCGTGCCTCTGTGGCTAAAAATAAAAATGTTAAGAATAAGATTCCACGGCAGGGGCGGTCAAGGGACAAAGATTGCGAGCAGATTGGTTGGAACAGCCGCTTTTCTTGACGGGCTCTACGCACAGGATTTCCCATTATACGGAGCCGAGAGGAGAGGCGCACCTATAACTGCATTTACCCGCATATCCAGAGAGCCTATCCTTGAAAGGGGTGTAATATCAGAGCCTGATATCCTGATAATCATGGATGAAACCCTTCTGGACGACCCGATGGCAATGCCATTAACAGGACTGAAAGAGGATGGAGTCATTTTTTTAAATACAACCCATAGTCCAGCCGAAGCCAAAAACAGGTATAAAATTAAGGCACAGATAATTACATTAGATATAACAAAGATTGGCATTGATACTCTCGGAAAGCCTATTCTAAGCACCCTTGCAGGCGGTGTTGCCTCAAAGATTGCTGGCATCAGAGAGGATTCATTAAAAAAGGCTATTGAAAAAGAACTTTCAGAAATAATAACAGACAGTGAGCTTATTAAAAAAAATATAGAGGCATCACTCTATTGCTTTAACATCATTAAACCTGTGGAGGTAAAAACCTCCGAAATCACACATAAAGGAAGCACTGTTATTTCTGTGCCGTTTGAAGCAGCCTCAATCTCAACCCCTTCTGTAAATACAGCAGGAAATATACCCTTGCGAAAGACAGGCAACTGGCGGACATTTAAACCGATTTTTAATTATGAATTATGCAATAAATGTATGATATGTGTTGCGAGATGCCCTGACGGATGTATTGCTGTAAGAAATGAGCGGGGTTTCCCATCTATAGATTACGACAACTGTAAGGGATGCCTGATATGTATTGATGAATGCCCTGTTCATGCAATAGAGAAAGTTAGGGAGGTTCACACATGGTAGCAAAAAAAGAGATGCTTACAGGGAATTCTTCTGCTGCATGGGGTGTGAGGCTTGCAGAGATTGATTATATCCCGGCTTACCCTATTACACCTCAGACTGAGATTATTGAGACACTTGCAAAATGGATAAGCGACGGGGTCATGGATACAAGAATGGTTACAATGGACTCTGAGCATTCCATGATTACAGCGGCAGGGGCTGCATCAGCAACAGGGGTGAGGGCATTTACTGCAACATCAAGTCAGGGGCTTCTATACGGTTTTGAGATGCTCTATACAGTGGCTGGGTGGCGTGTCCCACTTGTGATGGTGAATGTATCAAGGGGGCTCTCAGCCCCTATTACACTTGAGCCTGACCATAATGATATCCTATCTGCGAGGGATTCAGGATTCTTACAAATTCACTGTGAAACTTGTCAGGAGGTTCTTGATTCTATTCTGATAGCTTACAGACTTGCAGAGGATGAACGGGTGCTTTTACCTGTCCTTGTTAATATGGATGGTTTTCACCTCTCATTCACGAGGGAGCCTGTAGAGATTCCAGATATAGAAGATGTCAGGAGGTTCTTGCCAACTTACAATCCCAAACATGCCTTTTTCAAGGCAAGTCAGCCGATGGCACAGGGTATTGCAGTCCTCGGAGGACCAATATATTCTTATTTCAAATACCAGATGCATCTTGCCTGTATGAAGGGGCTGGAGGTTTATAAAGAAATTTCCAAGGAATTTGAAAAGGTATTTCACCGTAGCTATGACACTGTAGAAAAATATATGACAGATGATGCCGACTATATACTGATTATGACCAACTCCTTCTCAACACTTGGTAAGGCTGCTGTAAAGAGGGCAAGAGAAAGAGGGATAAAAATAGGACTCTTAAAGTTAAGGCTCTTAAGACCATTTCCAGAAGAGGATTTAAAGAATGCTATTAAAGGGTGTAAGGCTGTAGCAGTATTAGACCAGAATATAGGTGTTGGTAAAGGCGGTATTTTATATCCGGAGATTGCAAGTACCATATATAATGAGCAAAAAAGACCCGTGTTGTTATCCTTCATTGGGGGACTTGGAGGGAAGAATATAAGTGAGAGCGAGTTTGATTTTATCTTTGACAATATGATTAAGGCTGCTGAAACAGGAAAGGCTCCAGCACCACAACTCCTTTATACAGAGACAGAGTGGAATGAGATGGAGAAGTTGAAGAAAATGGCTGGAAAACCTATTTTTTGGTAAGGATACTGGGTTTGACCCCTGCTTAAAGCAGGGGTACTATCCTCAAATAATCCCATTAAAGGGGGAGTGAGGGGGTTGTTTAGACCTTACTTATTCACACGCTCAGCGTGGGAACGAGATGAAATTTGCGAAGGTGCAACTGTTGTGGTTATCCCTTGAGAAGTGGTTTATACCTTACAGAATTATGGAACATTAAGTATCCCATTTTGTCCATGCGCTGACATATTTCCATAGACGTCTACTGCAGATAGAATCCAGTAGAATTCACCACTTGAAGGGAAAGTAGTTGTATAAGTAGTAGCCGTAGTATCTGCTTTGTCTATTGTACCCAAGTTATTATATATGTTAATCGTATAATATGATGCCGTTGATACGGAACTCCAGCTAAAGGTGACAGTCCGAGAAGATGCTGTTGAAGTATTGGCTGGAGATATCATGGTTGGGACAAAGTAGTAAGCTGTTATGGTTCCTACATCAGTTGTCTGGTTTGCTGTAACTGTTATACCCGTAACCTCTCCTCTATAGCGTAAATTCCCTGAGTCCTTTCCAAGAAAGACCAGTGTCAGATTTGAACCTTCTGGGACATTGGTTACTGCACCTGAATGGGCGGAGCAAGACAAATTTCCAGTCCTGGCGAAATTACGCTTGTTTGAGTCATAGACAGCCATTTCTACATCAAAAACTCTTGCTGCGGTGCAGTCAAGGGGATCTGACCTGAGTTCAGAGTTGGGAACAACCTCCTGACCCCCTTTATTAAGGGGGATAACCCCCTCACCTTCAACTCCCCCTTCACCCCCCTTTTCTAAAGTGGGGATGGTATTGAGTCCCTCCTTGTAAAAGGGAGATTGAGGATTCTGAAGGGTTGGAGCGTCCT
>Ga0209212_1002160_pt1 | contig 28941 bp, 28 predicted proteins | sample RifGroC2_FD_183996 | JGI IMG/M metagenome (GOLD analysis project Ga0209212, IMG submission 183996) | Groundwater microbial communities from Rifle, Colorado, USA - Groundwater C2 (SPAdes) (version 2) | ecosystem: Environmental > Aquatic > Deep subsurface > Groundwater | place: Rifle, Colorado... | reverse complement strand
CTCTTCTGCTTCCTCACATTAGGCAATTGCAACCCCTTCTTTATGAGAACTTTCTCTATTTGTCGATGAGAGATAGAAAAACCTCTTTGTTTCAGGACTTCCTCAATCCGGCAAGCACCATAAAGGAAACGCTTCCTCAAGTCAAGAATCAATAGTTCAGCATTAGGATTAAGCAAGGTTTCAGGACGACCAGTTTTGTGATCTTTAAGACCATCCCAACCAAATTGCTTGTAAATCCTGAACAATCGACGAACCATACCCTCACTAACATTCTGAGCAAGAGCAATTTTTGAAGGAGAAACACCCCTAATCCTCTGTTTTACAATCCACACACGCTTTACAAAACACAACTTATGCATACCGATCACCAAAGGGTGACTAGTAGCGGAACTAAAAACGTGATAGCACAATAACTAAATCAAATATCCAGATTAACAACGAGATCAGCATGCTCCTCAATAAACGCCCGCCGCGGCTCTACCTGATCACCCATCAGCAAAGTGAATATCTCATCAGCAGCAACTGCATCTTCCATTGTGACCTGGAGTAAGCTTCTGTTCTCAGGGTTCATCGTCGTCTCCCATAACTGATCAGGGTTCATCTCTCCTAGGCCCTTGTACCGCTGAACATTCACCCCTTCCTTGCCAAATGCTTTCTCCGCCTCGAGCATTTCTTCTTCCCGGTAGACATACTTCATTCTTTTTCCCTTCGAAACCTTGTAGAGCGGTGGCTGGGCAATGTAGATGTGCCCTTCAGTAATCAAGTCCGGAAGGTAGCGAAAGAAGAATGTCAGGAGTAATGTCCTGATATGCGCTCCATCAACATCTGCATCTGTCATGATCACGATCTTGTGATAGCGAAGCTTTGTCTTGTCGTATTCATCGCCAATGCTAGTCCCAAGGGCGGTAATCAAAGAGATGATTTCCTGTGATGCGAGCGCTTTATCCATCCGTGCCTTTTCAACATTCAATATTTTTCCTTTCAATGGCAATATCGCCTGGAATTCACGGTTCCGGCCTTGTTTTGCGCTATTGTGGACAAATATGCCTGATGCCAGGGCAAAATTATGGGTGTGCGGGACCTCAATATCGTAAACATCATATCGTTCCTTCATATTTTCTATACTTACAATCTTGTGATTGTACTGAGCGACGGCCTCTTGTGCTGCTTGTTCATCTCCTCCAAAAAACCTTTCTGTAAAGGTTTCAAAGCAAAGGAGGGTCGTATCATTTTTTTCTTTGCGAAGGGCATTGTATCTCTCAACATCAATGCTTTTGCACTTCTCATATATCTCATGCAACGCCTTTATCGTCTTTTCGAAGTATGTTCTGTTATAGGCGGCCATCCTTTTCTTACGAAACTCTGGATTCCATTGTTCCATTGTCTTTTTTCGGCGCCATTCTAATAATGGCTCATGAGCCCATTGCTTCTTTGCTTTTGCTGAGAGGTTATCCTTCAGGTTCGGGTGATTCTCAAAATATTCTTTTGTCCGCTGGGATTGTTCCTGCCTATGCTCCTTTTTCCCCCAATACTCCTTTTGGGCATCATCAAGCCTTTTTCTTGTTTCCTTCTGGAACTCGGGGTGAGTATGATAAAACTCTAAATATTTTTGTTTCATGAACTCTTTATACTCATCATTTTTCCATTGATCTTTTGCTTGCTCGCTCAGTATATTCCTGGTTATTGGGTCTTTCATCCTGCTGCTCATCTTTTCTCTGTAACTCTGGGACATCTTCAACACCCTGCATTTTTCTTTGACATCTTCCCTATGTAGTGTCTTATCAAGACATCCCTTATGGAGTGCAAGATGCTGTTCTTTTGATAATCTGGTGATGTTATGAGGGCTGTTGTTTGTTTTATCAAAATCGATATGATGCCGATGAGACCCTGTTTTTAGTGAATACACCCCCTTCGCAATATTCCATTCATCGGCGAGCAGGTGTGTGAATATCCACCGATACTGCTTGGGGTCATATACCATCTCATATCCTTCTATCGTAATCCTCTTTCCTAATCTTGAATGTTGCTTTCTCAATGGCATTAGTGACTCTGCGGGGGTGAGATCCTTTGCAGCTTTAAAGGAGCCATCACGCAGCATGAACCGGTGATCAGGTGTGCAAAGAATCTCTTCTTTGTTATCAAGGGTAATCTTTATCACTTCTGCCTGGGCTTTTGTCATCCGGGGATTGATGATTTCCCCAACACTAATACCCCCCTCCTTGTTGATGGTATAGCAGAAATTCTTTTTGCCATCATTGTATTCTTTTACTATTTCTTTGAATGAGATATCTCTTCCATCAACAAGAGCTATTCTCGTATCACCCACAAAACACCCGCCGGCTGAATCGCCCTCGACGAGAAACAGTTCCGTTTTTGCCGGATCTCTATTCGCGCAGTCAGCTAGTTTTCCTGGAAGCCCGCCGCCATTCAGCACGCTCTTTCTTCTGGCCAAGTCACGTGCTTTTCTTGCAGCCTCGCGGGCGCGAAGTGTTGATAGGCACTTTTCCAAAATAGTTTTTGCTTCGCTTGGATGCTCCTGGAGATACAATGATAATTGTTCGCTCATCAGCGAATCCACCAGCCCTTTCACATCCGAATTGCCAAGTTTTGTTTTTGTCTGCCCTTCAAACTGTGGCTGGGGTATCTTGACTGATATCACCGCAGTCAATCCCTCCCGGAGATCATCACTTGAAAGTCTTTCCTTGCCATTATGTTTTTCTGCATAAGTGTTAAGCGTCCTTGTGAGGGCAGTCTTAAAGCCGGTAAGGTGTGTTCCACCTTCAATAGTATTAATGTTGTTTGCAAACGAGAATACCAGTTCCTGGTAAGCATCGTTATATTGGAGAGCTATTTCCACAACACAATCTCCTTTTTCTTTTTCAAAATAAAAGACCGGATGAAGGGCTGTTTTGTTCTTGTTCAAATAAGCGATAAACTCCTTGATTCCCCCTTCATAGGCAAATGTCTGCTGCTTGCCTCCCCGCTCATCATTCAAGGTAATGCTCACTCCCTTATTGAGGAATGCAAGTTCCCGAAGTCGCGCAGCAAGGGTATCATAAGAGAAAACTACTGTTTCAAAGATGTCGGTATCCGGCATGAAAGTGACTGTTGTACCTGTTTCAGTAGAAGTCCCTTTCTCGATAAGGGGGCTGGCAACATTTCCTTTCTCGTACCTTTGATGGTATATTTTGTTGTTTCTTTTAACCTCTACTTCAAGCCACGATGAGAGTGCGTTGACAACGGAAACGCCAACACCATGCAATCCGCCAGAGACCTTGTAGGAAGAATTATCAAATTTTCCGCCGGCATGCAGCTTTGTCATGACCACTTCCAAGGCAGGCACATTGAATTTTGGGTGGATTGAGACAGGTATGCCTCGTCCGTTATCAGAAACAGATACCGACCCATCAGCTCGAATAGTAACAATAATGGTTGTACACTGTCCAGCGAGGGCCTCATCGATAGAATTATCCACAACCTCATAGACAAGATGGTGGAGCCCTTTTGCGCTTGTGGAGCCAATATACATCGCAGGCCGCTTTCTGACAGCGTCTAGCCCCGCCAATACTTGGATTTGCCCTGCATCATATTCATTAGTATTCTTGATTGGTTCTGCCATTTTTTATCGTCGAGAAACCTTATCCCTTTCTCCTTTGTAGGGCTGGAGCTTAGTTTATATACTTTTCGGTTCTGGAAAACGGCTGAAATAGCCAAATTCTGCCGTTTCAAGCCATAAGAATCTCTTCAGCCCCCTCCATTAAATCCTTAAAGCAAGGTTTTTAAACTAATTGCTATTACCCTATGATAGGTCCTTCCGATGGAAGGTGGGGATGACAGTGTTGCTTGTGGAGTGATTTCTCAGTGATTACGAGATAATACCCTAAAATGGCAAATAACGGAACAAGATGGTTTCACACCAGGACTCCTTCTCCAAGGCATCCCTATGCTGATGAATGGGTAAATACAGATTCATTTATCCGTCCTTGGTCATTTGATGAGGGGGGCTATCTGATTGATGAGCAGTCAAATGATTACACACCACTTTCAACTTATTTTATTAAACTAAATGAACGAAATTTTCAGGGGTATTTGAGGAAGGATGGTCAGGCATACACCTCCCACGTAAGGGCTGTTGCAGGGATTGCCAGAACGCTCTCACCGACTCCTATTGGGTATTTCAATTTTTTGTTGGGTATTATCCACGATCTCGTAGAGGATAGTGTTCCGGTTGTAGGCCAGAATGGCGGTCCAAAGCCGTGTTGGGTTGTCCTCCCAGAAGATCCTGATTGGCATTATCCACCGATAAATGAGCTTCGTTCGCTTCCAGAGCGCCTAGACTCTTCAGACCCACAAATTCCTCGCCATTATGATTCACATACAGGGTATTATCATTTCAATGGACTCGTCGTTGCAGCAGAGCACCTCGGTGATGGTCTTACACAGGGCATCGAGCTGCTTTCAAGAGACTATACCCGTCACCAAACTTATGGAGAATATATTCGAGATCTTACTACCTTTACTGACCGACTCATAGAGGCATTTTCAAGTACTGGCTTTCAAATTTACCCAGATGATATCATGCTTGTCCCCATGAGTGCTGGTCTTGTTAAAACTTCAGACTTTCTGCATAATGGTTTCAATTCTGAGGCAGTACCACCAGAAAAAGTCTTGAGGAATGCTATCGAATGGTTTGTTTCTTATCGTGGCCTTTTCCATCATTTATTTGGTGTTGAAGGAAGCGGGCATTGGAGGCATCGGGGCAATCGTGACCTCTTTTATTTTGGTTCAAAGCTTACAAAGCTCATTGGGAGGGGGGACGAATACGGTCTTATTGGGAGAATCCATGCATACAATGTAGAGCACCTAAAAGAAACAGCAGGGGATTTTGCTGAAATTGAAGAGGCTGCACGAAGGTTGGCGACAACTGCTCGGCCAAACCCTGAATATGATCCTCAAGTTCGATTCAAACATCATTTTCTTGACGTCTCAGTGAGCAATGCAAGGCTCAGGGCCAGTCTAGATTTCCACCGGTCAAATGATTTGCCCTATAAGTTTGACATCCGTGCAGAGGACCCAGATCCTGTTGGCAGGATAGAGGAACAGTTGCGAAGCCGCATAGCCCCTCTTGCGCATAGGCCAAGGGTAAAAAGAACCGGTAAAAACCTCACAGATCTCCTAGACCCACATACTGTTTAAAAAAAATCAAAAAAAGCATTCAGCGGAATGCTTCTTCCCAGCCTCGCATGAATGCTTCATCCAGTGCTGTTATATCATCATCTTCCAGCCACCTGCCCCTGGCTTCTTCATCATACATGTCGTCCTCCCATTCTACTCCCTCTATGCTTGCCATCTTTTTTCACCCCAGATCGGCGTGCTTGCCCCTTTAATACTGTTTTATATGAAAACATTTATATATACTTTTACGATATACTATATATGTCATATTCCAATTGAATAATGGTATATGCCTATCCGTACGATTTACGACAGGGGTGGAAATAATGCACACAAGAAAGCTCATCGGTTTTGGACGAAATTCGTTTGTGATATCTCTCCCAAAGGAATGGGTCGAAAGGAACAAGCTTCAGAAAGGCCAGGATGTATTCCTGATAGAAGATACTCAAGGGCTGCGGGTGGTAATCAGTCCTCAGGGTAAGCCAGAAGAGAAGCGCATAACAATCAATACAGAGAAAAAAGAGTATCCCTTCATCCGGACAGAAATCATAACCGCATACCTTAACGGCAATCATGTCATTGAGATTCGGGGAGCTGCATTGTCAGAGCCTGCGCTGGCACAAAAGATCAGGGAGCTCATCAAGGATCTAACTGGCCTTGAGATAGTCGATGAGACAAGCTCAAAGATTGTTGTAAGAGACCTCATTGACCTAAATCAGGTATCCCTCCAGAAGATGGTCCAAAGAATCGACCTGATCATTCGGTCAATGATCGAGGATACCATCCAATGTCAGGAAGCCTGTTACATGGACAACATCATGCATCGGGACAAGGACGTAAACCGGCTTGTGTTCCTTGTCTTTCGCCTCATCAAGTCCTGCTTCGCAGACCCAAAAATCGCATCCATCTTTGATATCCCCAAACAGAAATTGATCACGTATTGGCTCGTCACGATGCGGCTGGAAAAGATCGGTGACCAGATGAAACGGGTTGCAAGAAGCCTCTGCAGCATCCAGAGTGATGAATCGCTCAACAAGAGAGAGAAAGACCGCCTCATCTTCATCATGAAGAATCTCCAGCAGGATTATCATGAAGTCATGAAGGCTTTTGCGTCAGGCAATATGGTCGAGGCATACAAGATTGAGTTGAACTTCAAGTGCCACATCGAGGCCCTTGATTCTTTGCTGGAGAACACCCACCATTATGAGTTGGCAAGGACAATTGATCAGCTCAAGTCAACGGCCAGCTCGATCAAGCACATCGCCCGGAATGTTGGGGATAATAATGGGTGAATAAATGTTCATATCCGACATTCATATCCGAGTCAATAAATGTTTTTATACAAAGTTAGAACATGTTCCCAGATGAAATATTTTAACCCTGTAAGAACCCTTGAGACAATAAATGACAGGGCCGGGGTGAATTTGAGGTTTGATGGTGATAGCCCTGAGCCCTATGATCCGATGTTGTTTCTTTATGCAGGTCAGAATGTTGTCAGGGCACCTGTGGTACTAAGGAGACTCTTGAGAACAGAGACTGTCGGCTCTGCAGATGCATACCGATTTCCCTCTGAAAAGTTCCAATTCCATTTAACCCAACCACTGCGAGGGAAGAATGGACGTTTGCCTCAGGTGGATATAGAAATAAGCACCTCGCTTGATGGAAAGGGAAACGTGAGCTATGAGAGAGCGGGTGGGGGCCATGCTGGGGAATACCCCGATGCCTGGTTCTTCTTTGATACACCTTATTCTTCTGTATTAGGCGATACGCCCCTTTCTGTTGAGGAAGAAAGTGCGCTTGTGAGGATCCTTAAAGAAAACAGGATCGACCCTGGAAGAGGAAAAAATTTCGAAGCGCCATTTTTTTCGCGGGAGCAGATATATGAATCAAATCATTCATATCCTCGGAATCTACCAGTATTATTAAGACGGGGGGGAACCTCGGATGGGTCAAAAAAGGTGCTCGAAGGGGCATCTGAGAGGGTGCTTCTTGTGGCGTTGGCTGATTATTGGCTGAGGAATGAAGAGCTAGAGTGGGGCAAAAAGCCATTTGAGGACCTCAAACGTGCTATGCTATTAGGTTATCAACCACCAAACTGGGTTATAAATACAAACCCGGAACTGCTTCAACAATATTGTTGGGATTTTAGGCTAGAACCGATATTACCGATCCTCTCAGCGAGATTATTTCCTAAATCTTCTCAATCGTGATCCTTTTCTTTTCGGTCTTGATGATAAACTCATCTTCCTCCTTGAAGCCGGAAAGACGTGTTGCCACGCTGGGAAGGATGATCGTATCGCCGCGAAAGGTAAGGTTTGTGATGACCTCGTTGACCGTTGGTTTTGACATGCCAAGATCATCGAGGATCTCTTCAGAGCTTTTTTTCTTCCCGCCGTTCTTGAATTCTTTTGTCCGCTTGAAAAGGTGTTCTGCAATGTATTTTGCTACATTGATTGAAGTAGCAGCAGTGATGCCTTGGAGTCCAGGTGAGATATTGACTTCAATGACGACGGGGCCTTTATGGCTCATGAGGATATCAACGGCGCAAATCTCAGCTTTCACCGCCCGTGCTGATTTGACTGCTATTCTTTGAAGTTCTGCTGTGATAATGATCTTCTTTCCCGTGCCGCCGGCATGGATATTTGCGCGGGTCTCTCCAATCTCCGCTTTTCGTTCCATTGCAGCAACAACCCTATCCCCAACAACAATTGCCCGAATGTCCCTGCCGCCCGTCTCGATATATTCCTGTATCAGGAACGGCTGGCGAAGTGCTGTGAGCGCATCTAGGATGGATGATGCAGAGCCAAAGCTTTCTGCATACATGACTCCCTTGCCTTGCGTGCCTTCCGGGAATTTCATGATGATGGGGAACGTCATTTTTTTGAGCAGCTTTCGAGCAGAGTCTACTGTTGATGCAAGGTACGTAGAAGGCATCGGCACGCCATGCTCAACGAGGCAAAGATGCGTCAATAATTTGTTGTGGCCGACCATGAATGTTGTTGATTCCAACGGCATGTATGTCCCTTCCCTGATGATTGTCGTGATGGATGCGAGAAGGGGGGAAAACCGAAATGACCCTTTGGCAAGGACACAATCATAATGGGCAAGAGGCTTGCTGTTGTAGAGGACCATCGGATCCTTTTCCTTGAGATAGACAAAGAGGTCTTTTATCCTGATGTCATCAACATGCGAGAAGAGTTTTGTCATCTCATCCCTCGTCCACCTGCTGCTCTGGCTTCCAAGGGAAATGATTGCTGCTTTCATGCGCTTTCTTCTTCCTCGAGATATTCACTATTCATTTTTTGCTCGGATCCACTAAAAACCCCTGTGATAATATGTTCACACCTATAAGGATATCGTATTTTAGCTTTGACCGGTCGGCAAGGGTAAACACTGCTTTCATGCGTTTCCCATGCAGCTCAATTTCCGCTTCGACATATGGCCTCATCGTAGCGCCTGATGCCTGTTTGATATACTTGTTCCCAATGACCGGCCCAAGGCCAAGTTCTTGGGCAAGGAACTTATCAAGCGATGAGCTGCTAGCTCCGGTGTCAACTTTTGCTGCCGCATGCTTTTGGCCGTTCCTACCAAAAAGGGTGACATCCTCTGTCAGGCCAAGGATTACTTTACCTGGACTCATCCTCCTGAAAAGATGCCATCGATTTAAAAAAGTATCTCTTCAGGGGGCTATTATCCCTTCTATCTATATCCCTTCTATCTATATCCCCCCCACTCTCCTATATGATCTCCTGATTGTTGCATCGACTAGCACATCGATTGTGCTGATCTTGGAAAAGTGATCATCTTCTAGCATGGCAGCAAATTCAGTGCATCCAAGTATGATAGTATCAGCGCCTCTTCCCAAATATTTTTCACAGATTGCTCTTACCGCTGCCCTCTGTTGGGTTTTTTCTATTCCCTTATTAAAGAGAAAGATGGCTCGTGACAATGATTGCATCTCTTTTGTTGTTGGGTGAAGGTTTCTAATGCCAGGAAAATCATATAGTCCTTCTTTAATGGTTGAGGGCGTGCCAATCACCGTGGTAGATTTGATATTGCGAAGATGGAGGTCAAAGAGCAGTTCTTTCCTTAAATCAAGGATGGGGGTGGAGATGGCGCTCTGCAGGTAGTCATAGTAGAGGTGGATAGTATTGCATACCATCACGATGAATTCTACTCCGAGCTTGTCGAGTTCCAGCAGTCCTGCTCGATAATGCTCCAATTCTTCAGGTAGAATGGTCTCATGGATAAGTTCTGGGGCTGGGATGCTGTTTATTAGGATGTGTGGAAAATCTCGGTTGGATGAGATCATTCCAGAACGCTGCAATTGTCGTATCAGCTTATTGTAATAGAGCCCGGTAGCTTCTGGTCCAATTCCTCCAAGCACGCCTATTCTGCCAGTGCCACCGAAAACCACCTTTTATGGCTTTATCTAAGAAAACAGGATTATGAACGCCACCGGCAATCACTTATCTTATTCATGGATAGTTGGAATTATAATGATTATATAAACCTTATTGTTCCAATGAAAATTTTTCTAGCCACAGGATTTTTTGGGTTAATATTTCCTTCTCACATCAATCTTCGTGATCAATGCAGAGGAATCAAGGATGATATGCTTGTTTTCAGACCTAATCATCCGATTGACATCGATGAATTGCGCGATGGTAGTCGAGCAGATAGACAGGATATAGTCCCATCTCCCTTTTCCTGTCTTGAACCAATGGATATGGGGGTTATTGAGCAGGTAATGCTCGAATTTTTTCTTGTGCACGACATTTGTTTTTACGCAGAGGTTATGGAACTGGAGCCCCAGGCGGTTGTATGCCGGGTGGATTGTGTACCTAATGAAGCCTTCCCTTTTCCACTGTTTCAGTGATAATGCGATCCTCTTCTGGGACAGGGAGGTAGTCTCTGACAATCGTTGATACGAAAGGTCTGGGTATTGCTGGATTGCCTGGACAAGAAGGTTTTCTTCTTTGGAGAATGAAGGGATTTTTCTGGTCAGAGGCTGGTAGAGGGAGAGAAGTTTTGCCTCGTGGCAAAACACTTTGTATCCCAGGGAGTCCTCAAAGTCATGGGTGATTGTCTCGAGCGCCTGCAAGTGGTTCTTGCAGGCCTTTGCAAGATTTGTGACAATGGATTGGATCTCATCAAGGTCGTCAACCTGGAAAAGAAGCATGATATCATAGCTGCCAAGTGTCTCCTTCAGGTAGACAAGGCTTGGCGCTTTTTTTAGCGAGTCGATCAGGTTTGGTTCGAAATAGCCAAGCTTGATGAGCACCGTCACCCGAAGAAGGTTCTTATTATTCACGATCAGCTGGTGCCTCACCCGGTAATGTGAAAAGAGCTTTTTTACTCTTGTTTCAACGATCCTTCTGGTCACTCCAAGATGCTTTGCAATAGTGCTCAATGGCATATGGGAATCGAGTGAGAGTAGGTAGAGAATATTTTCACTTATTTTATCTAATTTTCGTGAAAAAGTGACCATTTTGTTCCTCAAAACAACTTGCAATTAACATAATAGGGTCAACATGTATATAAACTTTCGCAACGGTAGAATGCCATGGGGGCCCAAATGAAGCAAAAGGACCTGTTAGTCCTATCTCATCTTCGTCAGAATGCAAGGATCCCCTTGACAATCCTGTCAAAGAAAACAAGCATTCCTGTCTCCACGATCTTTGATCGCCTTCGCATCTATGAAGAAGCGCGCATCATCCGCCACACTTCTTTGCTGAACTTCGACAAGCTCGGGTATGGGGTGCGGGCGTCCATCTCCCTTAAGGTTGATCATCAGGACAAGGAGGCGCTTCATGATTTTTTGAAGGCGCATGCTTCTGTCAATTCAGCATATCGGATCAGCAATGGGTTTGATTATTTGGTCGAGGCAGTCTTCGAGCAGATCAAGGACTTGGACAGTTTTCTTGACAGCATCGAAAAAAAATTTCGGGTGAAGGAGAAGCAGTCTTATTTTATCATTGATGACGTAAAGAGGGAAGCATTCCTGACAAATGAGCATCTCTTGCCATTCCCCGAAAATCCTTCATTATTCTGACCTGAACCCATATAAAACAATGTTCTTTTATTCTGGGGGATGGTACATGAAAAGCAGGCAGCAGTATTGAGGCTGCTGCGGGAAAATGCGCGCCAAAGCCTGACCGGGATGAGCAGGAAGACGAATATACCTCTCTCATCCGTGTTTGATATTGTCAAGAGCCTGGAGCATTCTGTCATCCATAAACACACATCCCTTCTTGATTTTTCCAAGGTTGGCATGGGGGCGCATGCATTCCTCCGGATCAAGGCAGATGATAAGAATAAGCTGAGGGAATTCATCAGGGCGCACAAGAATGTAAATACATTCTCCACACTCCTTCCCCATTATGATTTTTTGGTGGAGGCAGTCTTTCCTGACCTAAAGGAATACACACTCTTCAAGGAATCCCTCGAGCAGCAGGGGGCAGGTGTGATAGATGAAAATTTTATTGTTGAAGAGCTAAAAAGGGAAGGGTTTTTTTCTGCAAAATGAACACACTAAAATTTTTTCCGGAATTCAAAGCATAATCCCCTGCCTCTTTCGGTTCTATCCGAAAGATCATCGATATTCTCATCAGAACTCATTTTAAAGGATACGAACTATTTTTTCTGATGGGAAATCATGAAGTCGCAGTGGTGGGGCTTGGATCTGTGACACCAATTGGCATTGGAACAGGAGACTATTGGGAGGGGCTCCTTGCTGGAAAAAGCGGAGTGAGGGAGGTGTCATTCCCCAATGCTCACCGGTTGAAATCCCGTGTGGCGGGGATAGTCGATGGTTTCTCTCTCGATGACCTGTTCCTAGACCAGTTATCACATTCACGATGCTCAAAGTTCCTCCTCAGGGCAGTGAAAGAGGCATTGCTTGATGCATCTTTGCTCGATGGCGATAACTCCTTGCTGACAGACACACGTAGGGTTATGGCATCATTTGGCACATGGGCTGGAAGTACATTCGAGAATGATGGGTATTACAGCCATTTTCTCTTCCCCCAATACCTCCATGTTTCTTTAGAGTCCTACCTAAAAGTAGAAGATGCAGATGCGCGCCAGATACTCTTTGAACATCAGGTCCTGCCCTTGCTTGATTTTGGGAGAGATATTCTCCCCCAACACCTCGTTGAATATGCAGATGCCCTGAAAAATGGCATCAGCCCGCAAGAACGAGATTTGTTGTTGGAAAGATTATTTGCTGAAGAATCATCAATGACCCTTGATGCATTTCTTGGGAAGGATGGTCTGATCTGGGATATTACCCCTGATCGGCTATCAACGATTGTTGCTAGGGCATTTGGGATCCGGGGAGGGGTTCAGGTGGTTGGTAATGCGTGTGCATCGGGAATCTCTGCCATAGGGGAAGCGTTTCATCTGATCAAGAGTGGTAGGGCTGATGTTGTTGTTGCGGGTGGTGCTGATGCAGCAAACTATCCGTACATGATGGCCCTCTTTGACCAGATCAATTGGCTCTCCTGTAGCTATAACCATGAGCCGCATCGTGCATCACGACCATTTGATGAATGCAGTGATAATTTTGTGCAGGCAGAAGGCAGTGGGGTCTTGATACTAGAAAATCTTGATCATGCAGTAAAAAGGGGAGCCTCCATCCGGGGTATTGTCAAGGGATACGGTCTGACAACAAATCCTGATCGGAGGGGAGAGGTGACGAGTGATGGGTATATCAGGGCACTTCAAATGTGTCTTGCTGATACGAATGTTGGGACTCATGAGGTAGGGTATATCTCATCTTGTGCAGTTGCTTTCAAGGACGCAGATTATTTTGAGCTGTATGCGCTCAGGCAGGTATTTGGGGATCATATACCAAAAGTCAGCTCTATTAAATCATACATGGGACACCCCTATGCGGCTGCAGGAGCACTGCAGGCAATCGCTAATATCAGATCAATGGAGACAGGAACCCTCATTCCAACATTGAATCTTGAGAGCCCAAGAGATGAATTCGCCCCATATCTTCTGCGCGAGATACAACAGGGCGTAGATGTGCAGCATACGATCGCTTCTGGACATGGATGTGGCAATCATTGTGCAGAATTATTGATGAGTAAGGGAGGCTAAAATGGTAATATCTGATGTTAGGGAAGAATGCAGGGCAGATCGCCAGCTAAGACAAATGCTTGATAGAGAATATGCTCATGTGCCATTCATTGGCGTGTCTGCCAGGCACGCAGAAAAGAATGGGCTGGCAACACTCTTCTGTTATGAAGGCTATGAGCATGCAGTATCTAATGCGGGGGGTATTGCTTCAGTGATAGGGTTCTCTACTCCAGAATCATACTTCTGTGATCTCTTGGCTCATTATGATGGGCTGATAATCACTGGTGGTGAAGATGTTTCCCCTGAAAAGTATGGACAAGCTCCCCATCAAAGGACAGGGCCGCCGGATAGTGCAAAAGAACAATTTGAATTCAGGTTAATTGAAAAGGCTCTTGAGAGGGATATGCCAATCTTGGCAGTCTGTGGCGGATCCCATAAGCTCAATATTGTTTATGGTGGAAATTTGTATCAAGACCTTGATGACCAGCTGCCAGGAAATGCTGGACATAACATCAAAGAGCGAAGAGAGGAAGGTGTCCATCCCGTTTCCCTTCTTCCCGGAACTCTCCTTTCTGCTTTGTATGGCACAGATCGGATGATGGTGAATAGTACGCATCATCAGGCAGTTTGGGAGCTTGGGAGTGGTCTGAGGCATGCAATAGTTGCTGATGACGGTGTAATCGAAGGGTTTGAGGATGCAAGCCACCCATTTGTTGTGGGAGTACAATTCCATCCAGAAGCGCTCTATGATAAGCCGCAAACCATGATCCATGAAAAATTATTTGCAGCATTTGTTAATGCTGCAAGGAGGTACTGAACATGAGATGGTCGTCAGCATTTATTCCAACAAGAAGAGATAAACCGGCGGAAGCAGAAACACGGGGTCATGAACTCATGCTTCGTGCTGGAATGATCAAACAGCTTTCTTCCGGTATTTATAGCTACCTTCCCCCCGGATACCGAGTCATAAGAAAATTAGAAGAGGTTGTGCGCCAGGAAATGGTGAGGGTAGGAGCTCAAGAATTATTCATGCCTGCAATGCAACCAAGGGAAATCTGGGATGAGACCGGGAGATGGGACAAGTACGGGAGTAATATGGTCAAGTTCCGTGATCGGAATAATAGAGCGTATGGCTTGGCCCCAACTCATGAAGAGGCAGTGACTGATATTGTCCGGGCGTTGGTCTTATCCTATCGTCAGCTTCCCTTAAGTCTGTTCCAGATACAGACTAAGTTTCGGGATGAGGCAAGGCCTCGCTTTGGCGTGATTAGAGCCAGGGAATTCTCTATGAAAGATGCATATAGCTTTGATATTGATGAGCAAGGGCTGGACAGGAGCTTCCAGGCAATGTTTGATGCATATGTAAGAATCCTCCAAAGGCTCAGGCTCCCTTCCATTGCCGTCGAAGCTGACAGCGGAGCGATTGGGGGAACGGGCAGCGTTGAATTTATGATCCCTACAGGGACGGGAGAAGACCAAATCATCTATTGTGATGGTTGCGGGTATGCAGCAAACATAGAAAAAGCGGTCAGCCGATATGAGCCGTACTATTTTGATGGAGACATGTTGTCAACAGAAATTGTGCCAACTCCCCATGCTTCGACAATAGATGAGGTAAGCGCGTTTTTTGATGTCCCAGCGCAGAGGTTCATCAAGACCCTGATATACTATGCTGATAACACTCCTATTGCAGCGCTGATCAGGGGGGATCATGAGGTCAATGAGGTTAAGTTGGCAAATGCTGTCGGCTGCCAGGAATTGGTTTTGGCAGATGCAAGGACGATTGAAGAAATAACTCACGCAAGGGTAGGGTTTGCTGGGCCGGTGGGAATCGATCGTATACCAATATATTGTGATGACGCAGTCCCTCTCATGAGGAATGCTCTCACCGGAGCAAACCAGGATGATGCACACATGATCAATGTGAATTATGGACGGGACTTTGTTGCTGATCAAGTCCTTGATATGAGAAGAACAGCGGCAGGGGATCATTGCACAAGATGTGATGGGCCGCTTCGGGTTCAACGGGGCATTGAGGTTGGCCATGTGTTCAAGTTGGGGACTGTATACTCAGAACCTATGCATGCGACGTTTGCAGCTGAAGATGGAAGTGAGCGGCCCTTCGTGATGGGGTGTTATGGGATTGGTATCTCTCGGCTTGTAGCTGCAGTGATAGAAACAAGCAACGATGAGAATGGCATCATCTGGCCTTTAGAGATAGCTCCTTATCTTGCAGTGATCATTCCGACAAATGTGGATACTCCCCAGATACGAGATGTAGCTGAGAAGATGTATGCTGAGCTTTGCGAGGAGGGATGTGAAGTCCTGATTGATGATAGGGCTGTTTCTGCTGGAACCAAATTCAAGGACAACGATCTGATTGGTATCCCTGTCACAATAACAGTTGGGAAAAATTATCTTTCATCCGGGCTGGTGGAATATCGGTTGAGAACAGGGGCTCTTGCAGCTATCCCTGAAGAAACAGCAGTTTCGAGGGTGTGCGATCTTTCGGAAATGCTTCGAAATCAAAGCGAAAGGTATATATAGAGCTTATCCCTACCTAGGACAATGATGTGGCAAACAATCTCAAAGGAATTTGTGACAGTCTTGCCCCTATCAGTTCTTCCCCCTCAGTAGGAGGGGCCATGAGGTTCTTTACAATGGGTGGTTATCTTCCTTGTCGGAAAAAGAAAGCGTGTGGTTGTTAAGATAGGTACAAACCTGCTCATCGATGAGTCAGGAGTCCGTGATGGTGTTATCTCTTCCCTCACTGAAGCAATCACTTCATCTAAAGAGGAGGTCATCGTCGTGAGCTCAGGTGCTGTCGGGTTTGGCAGAAGATCGATTCATGCAAAACTCAAGCATCAGGATGATGTGCTCACAAATGTGTGTGCAGCTGTAGGTCAGCATGAGGTAATGACACTCTTCGCGTCGCATTTTGCGGAGAAGAAAAGGAAAGTGGCGCAGCTCCTCGTGACTCAGAATGATTTTTCAAACAGGAAGACCTTCCTTCAGGTAAAAGCGGTTATAGAGGAGATGCTTCAAAGGAATATCATCCCGATCATCAATGAGAATGATGCGATTGCATCTCGCACAAATAGGTTCCCTGACAATGATTGGGTAGCAATGCAGATCGCAAGCAAGATCGATGCAGACCGACTGGTGCTCTTGACGAATGTCGATGGTGTTTATGATAAGGATCCAAGAAGTGAAAAAGATGCAAGGGTAGTCTCAGAGTTTGACATGACAACAAAAGTTGGCATCGGGAAGAGAAATGGCGCTATGAGCAGGGGCGGTATGGAATCAAAGATCAACTCTGCTCTGCTAGGAAGCCACCTTGGCATCCCCATCATTATAGCCAATGGGAATGAAAAGGAGAAAATCAGCGCAGCAATTGAAGGGAGCAGGACTGGCACATCATTTTCACCGAAGGCAAAAATAGGCAGCAAGAGGCGCTGGATCATGCTGGCAAAGGAGAAAGGGAAAATCTCCATTAATCAGGGTGCATGTGCTGCCTTGATGAAGAAGATGAGCCTGCTTGCCATTGGGGTGATGGGAGTTGAGGGAGACTTTTTGCCAGGTGATGTTGTCATTTTATCCGTGGATGGTAAAAGCATTGCGAAGGTGATCACAGAAGTGGGGTCTGATGCTCTCGAGCTTATCAAAGGCAAAACAACGCAGGAGATCGCCTTGCTGCATGATGATTATAGTGCAGTCGCACGAAATGAGAATATTTGCCTGTTGGAGGAACAAAAATGGATATAGGGATCATTGGTACAGGGAAGATGGGAGAATCATTACTCCGGGGTGTTATAGAAGAATATGGTGCTGGGGGGGTGATTGCGAATGATCATGACAAGCGCAAGCTCTCAATTCTCCAGGAGGAGTTGGGATTTCGGATAGGGACAAATGAGATGATTGCGAAGGCGCAGACGGTAATCATTGCTGTAAAACCACAGGATTTTCCTGCCCTAGCAACAGGGATGAGGGGAGAAGGCATCTTCATCTCGATCATGGCAGGTGTTTCATTAGGGAGACTTGAGAGGGAACTGCACTCTTCAAGAGTTGTGAGGGTCATGCCAAATCTCTGTTGTACAGTAAAAGAAGCAACGATGGCGTATGCTTGTGGGAAGGGCATTGAGAACAATGAAAGGAAGATTGTAGCTGGCCTTCTGAAGCTGTTTGGCCCAGCAATAGAGCTAGATGAAGACCTGATGGATCCAGTTACTGCGCTATCCGGCTCTGGTCCAGCATTCGTGGCTCGTTTTGTCCAGGCCATGACTGATGCTGGAATCTCACAAGGATTGGGAAAGGATGAAGCGTATATCCTCACGACACAGGTTATTAGAGGAACATTGAGGGTGCTAAAAGAGAAAGGAACATCTCCAAATGACCTTATTCTCTCTGTTAGTTCAAAAGGAGGAACAACAGTTGCAGGGTTATCTGCAATGGATGAGTATGCTTTTGAAAAGACCATCGCTGAAACGATAACAAGGGCTACTATGAGAAGCAGGGAGCTGGGAAAAAATGGATGAGGCGATAAAAGCGAGGAATGCAGCAAAACTGCATCTGACCTCCCAGCAAAAGAACCAGCTGCTAGAAAACATCGCGAATAGATTGCAGCGCGATAAAATTTCTATCCTAGAAGCAAATAGGAAAGATCTCATTGAAGCAAAAAAGAAAGGAAAAAACGCTGCATTCCTTCAGCGTCTTACTCTTTCAGAGAATCACATCGAAGAAATGATACAAGGCATACAAACAATTATTTCTCTTGATGACCCGATCGGAAAGGTTCTCTCCGAAAAAACCCTGCAAAATGGACTCCTCCTCAAAAAAGTCACTGTCCCGCTTGGTGTTGTCCTCATCATTTATGAGTCTCGGCCAAATGTAACTATTGATGTGAGCGTCATCTGCATAAAATCTGGTAATTGTGTAATCTTAAAGGGCGGCAGTGATGCAGGAAATTCAAATCAGGCTCTTTTTTCATGCATTCGCGGGGCTCTGAAAGAAGAAAATCTTCCTGAAGATCTTGTCCAGCTTATGGGCAATGATCATGATGAAGTAGCAGAATTGCTCCAGAGGGACGACCTCATTGATGTTGTTATACCGAGGGGCGGGAAAGGATTGATTGAGACAGTTGTTAAAAATTCCAGGATCCCTATCATCAAACACTTTGAGGGTGTTTGTACTATATTCGTAGATAAAGCTGCAGATTTCAGAAAGGCTATCTCAATAATCATTAATGCAAAAGCGCAAAAGCCAAGCGCGTGTAATGCTGTTGAAAATCTTCTTGTTCATAGAAAAATCAAAGAGTCATTTCTTGTGCTTCTCAAGGAAGCCTGTGACAAGGAGAATATTGAATTGAAAGGATGCCTAGAGACAAGAAAAAGCATTGACATAGCTCTTGCAACAGACGAAGATTATAGAACGGAGTATTTGGAGAAGATACTTTCAATAAAAATCGTTGAAGATGTTGGAGAGGCAATAGAGTTCATCGCCATGTATGGCTCCAATCATTCTGATGCAATTATTACTGAAGATGATGATGTCGCAGCACGATTTTTGCAAGCTATCGATTCTGCAGCAGTGTATCATAATGCTTCGACAAGGTTTACTGATGGTGGTTGCTTTGGAATGGGATGTGAGATTGGCATTTCTACACAAAAGCTTCATGCACGGGGGCCGATGGGATTAGAGGAAATGACATCCTATAAGTATGTTATCCTGGGAGAGGGTCAGATTAGGATGTAATACAAAAAGATTTAAGTCATAAGAAATCTCCCCTCTTCATGCGTCTCATAATAACAAGACATGGTGTCACAAAGTGGAACCTTGAGGATAAATGGCAGGGGCAAACGGATGTTCCTCTAGCTCCCGAGGGAAGGGTACAGGCAAAAAAAGTTGCACAAAGGTTGAAGGCATGTAACCTCATGACAATCTATTCCAGCCCCCTTCAGCGTGCCCTTCATACTGCAAAAGAAATCAAGGGTTTTCATCCGAATGCAAATCTCATCATTGATTCCTTGCTCAAAGAGGCAAACCTCGGTATTTTCGACGGCTTGACAACTGATGAAATAATCTCTCGTCACCCGGGTATTTTGGAATCCAGGCAGGAAAATTTGTATGACTTTATCATTCCAGAAGGCGAGAGTTATGCGGACGTTGAGCGGCGGGCAAAAGAGGTATTAGAGAAAGTTATCCACAAGGAAGAAGATGCAGCAATTGTCGCCCATGGGCTCTTCAATCGGATGCTCGTCAAGAATATTCTGGGTCTTTCTTTTAATGATGCAACAGCTATCATGATGAACAACACAGGAGTATACATCGTTACTATCGAAGATGGCCGTGTGATCGTTGAGCATGAGAATTGTGATAAGCACTTAAGGGAAGAACAGATTTTATAGCTCCATAGTACCTGGCAAAACTTTTGTCCTTGGGAAAACTTTTTCCTTTCTCTATTAGTTTGTAGGAAATCGGCTTTGGTGAAAATTGTGGTGAGCATCATTATTTGAGGTTCCATGACACCAGATAGTATGTCTATGGGAATGGTCGTCCCTTCGGGAGGTGCCCATAAAGAGAGACACTGTGAAAGGACCGAGGCTGATGCTCACCTGCGAAGCGAGATTTTCACCAAAGCCTAGGAAATCAAAACCTATAAATACTACATCTCATTCACTCATCACATGAAAATTGCTACCATCGAGGCCAAGGCACCAGAAGGTGCTGGTTACCTTCATTCAAGGTAGTTGTATTTCTCCTCAATCTAATTCAGCATTTCTAGTCGCAAAATCGAATTTTCTGGATGAATCTTTAGCTCGCGGGATAGGTGCTAGTGAACGGACAGTCTCGAACAGGCTGGTGGATTCTCAGACTTCTCTTTTTTGTTTAGATGGCGGTAGTAGTTTAGTGGCAGAATTCGGGACTGTGGATCCTGAGGCAGGGGTTCGATTCTCCTCTACCGCCCTTTTTCGAGGTGCTATGATGGAAAAAATTGACAGCAGTGATTGTCTTCATTGTAATCCCTAAAAATACAGGATTAAAACAGTACACGGACATTGCATTAGGATATCTAACAGAGGCAGATCCAAAGAACATGATTGAGGTGAGGGGAGAAGATGTTCCTTCATGGGTTGTTCAGCTGAGAAAAAAAGGGAAAAAAGCGATTGGCCTTACTGGGGAGGATCTCTACCGTGAATATGTCATCGAGGAGCGAGAAACAACCCTGCAGGTGGTAAGGAAGATCAGATGGGCTGATGGTCAAGCGCTCTTTGGAAAACCCGCCCTTTGCCTGATTGGACCAAAAGGTATGACCATTGATAATCTTCCAAGAGAAGCGACTGTATGTATCGCTGCTAAATACCCAAAAATTGCAAAAAGGTACCTTAACCTCCTGGAAGGGAGGGGTTTTTCATTCAAAAAGATATACATGAATGGTTCAGTAGAGTCCAGTTATACGACAGGTATTGCTGATATCTTGATTGATATTGTATACACTGGCAACTCCCTGAAAAAATATGGACTTGTGATAATTGATGTTATCTTATACAGCGATTTTGTGATCATCGGAGGAAAAAATGATTAAACCAAGAACTAGTGTGGATTCTGCCAAACCTTATTCCCCGCCACTTGAAGGCAGGAGGGGCAAGCTGAGATTGGATTTCAATGAGAGCACCATTGGGTGTTCTCCAAAAGTAATCGAGGCTCTTAGGAGATTATCTGTCGAGGAAATAGCAACTTACCCAGAGTATGGCACTGCGAAAAAACGCTTTGCTGAATTTTTTGATGTCAGCATCGACTCTTTATTGATGACAAACGGCGCTGATGAAGCGATAGATATAGTCATGAGGACATTTGTTGATAATGGTGAAGAGGTTATTCTTCCCTCACCAACATTCAGCATGTTCCGGCTGGCAGCATCTCTCGTTGGGGCAAATATCCGTGAGGTGCTGTATAATACCGACCTGTCATTTCCAACAGAGCAAGTGCTGTGTACTATTACTGACAAGACAAAGCTTGTTGTTCTGGTCAACCCAAACAACCCTACAGGAACCCCAATTCCCCTTGACGATATCATTGCTATTCTAGAAAAAGCAAAAAATTCCCCTGTTCTTGTTGATGAGGCATATATCCAATTTGGAGGAGAAACAAGTCTTCCCCTGCTGGGGAAATATGATAACCTTATCATCACCAGAACTTTTTCAAAGGCATATGGCCTCGCTGGCTTGCGGCTGGGTTGTATTCTTACATCACCAGAGATCGCAAAAAGTCTCAGGAAAGTTCAATCACCCTACAGTGTAAATACTTTTGCCCTCGTTGCTGGATTGGCAGCGCTTGATGACCGGGAATTTGTCCAAGGGTACATCTCGCAGGTCAAAGAGAACAGGCTGCTTGTGAGAAACGCATTGCAGAATCTTGGTATTAAGGTTTATCCTTCCTCAGCCAATTTCTTAATTGCTGAATTTGATGCACGTTGTGATGCAGTGCTGAGTGCGTTCAATCAAGAAAGCATTTTGGTAAGGGACATGAGAAAATATCCTCTCTTAGGTAGGTGCCTCAGGCTCGGCATTGGGACAAAAAGTGATTGTGGGAGGCTGCTTGGAGTAATACAAAGAACAGTGCCCGGAGAAGCTATCGTGTTTGATATGGATGGTATTCTCGTTGATGTCAGCCAATCATATAGAGAAGCGATTCGCCAGACTGCTGAATTTTTTAGTGGTCAAAAAGTTTCCCAGGAACAAGTGCAAGCCATAAAGGAGGGAACAGGATGCAATAATGATTGGGATGCAACAGAATCACTCCTAAGAAGCCTCGGATATACTCCCCCAAGAGAAAAGATTGTAGAAAGATTCCAGGAAATTTATGAACAAACAAAGTCGCGTGAGCAATGGCTCCTTCCAATCGAATCTTTACAACAGTTCAATCGTGCATACAAGCTAGGTATTGTAACAGGAAGGCCAAGGGCAGAGGCATACGAAGTGCTCGAGCGGTTTGGTGTCTGTGAATATTTTGATGTTGTTGTGTGTATGGAAGACATGGAAGATCGCCAAAAGCCAGATCCCTATGGGCTACGAGTGGCAAAGGAAAGGCTTCGCGTGCCCATTCTTGCTTACCTGGGTGATACCCCTGATGATATGAGAACAGCGGTGAGGGCTTCCATCATGGGGGTTGGCATGCCAGCTCCGGGCAATGAAAATCAAAAGGTATCATCACTCCTTTTCCAGGCCGGAGCATCACAAGTGATTGAATCGTTTGCTCAGCTTCAGCAGGTGATACAATGAGATCATCAATTATTGAAAGGAAAACGAATGAAACAGAAATAAGAGTCAAACTGAACCTTGATGGCTCAGGGTTAAGAAATATCAATGTACCAATTGGTTTCCTCTCCCACATGCTCGATCTTTTTGCAAAGCATGGATCGTTTGATTTGGAGCTGGATGCAAAGGGCGATACCTGGATTGACGAACACCACACAATAGAAGATACTGGAATTGTCATCGGACAAGCATTTAGAGAGGCAGTTGGAGCAAAGAATGGAATCAAAAGATTCGCTGCAGCCATTATTCCTATGGATGAAGTGCTCGCGTTAGTGAGCATAGACCTTTCAGGAAGGTATGCGTTTAACTTCACGCCTTCATTCTCCAGGGAGAAGGTTGGTGATTTCCCAACAGAGCTTATGCAGGACTTTTTTGATGCGTTTGCTCAAAACCTTCAGTGCTCTCTCCATATCATCCTGCTCTCTCCTGGAAGGAATGATCACCACAGAATAGAGGCGATTTTCAAAGCATTTGGGAGAGCATTGAGAGAAGCATGCTCAATTGATGAAACGCTAAAGGATGCAATACCCTCAACAAAAGGGATCCTATGAAAGAGCAATAATGAAAATAACTATGATAAGAAATGAAGATAGGTGGATAAAATGATAACAATACTAGACTATGGCGCTGGAAATTTAAGCAGCGTGAAAAATGCACTGGACTATTTAGGGATGGACAATAGCACAACAGACAACCCTAAAAAAATTCTTTCCGCAGAAAGAATTATCCTTCCCGGTGTTGGGTCTTTTGGCTTTCTGATGGATCAGCTCAGGAAGAAGAACTTAGAAAAACCTCTCAAAAAAGCAATTGAAAAGGGAACACCGTTTTTTGGTATCTGTCTTGGTCTGCAAGCCTTATTCGAGGAGAGCGAGGAGAGTCCGGGCGTTCCTGGGCTGTCAATTTTCAAAGGTAATGTCCAGCAATTCAGGAAAGGCAAGGTTCCCCAGATCGGCTGGAATAAAATAATACCTGAAAAAGAGGGGATCATCCAAGAAGGTTTTGCGTATTTTGTAAATTCTTTTGTTGCAGTTCCAAAAGACCCAACAATTATTGCAGCAACATCTGATTATTATGGCCGATATGTTTGTGCGGTGCAATGGAAAAATATCACCGCTACACAATTCCACCCGGAAAAGAGCGGTGACTATGGTCTTTGTACCTTGAAGAGGTGGCTGCAATGATCACAAAGCGCATTATTCCCTGTCTTGATGTTAAGGAAGGAAGAGTAGTCAAAGGAACAGGATTTATCAATCTCAAAGATGCAGGGGACCCTGTCCTCTTGGCAAAGATGTACAATGATCAGGGAGCCGATGAGCTGGTCTTCCTTGATATCACCGCTTCTGCAGAAAAGAGAAAAACAATGGTGGGTGTTGTCAGGGCTGTTGCAAAGGAGGTTTTTATTCCTCTCACTGTAGGTGGGGGAGTAGAAACTGTGGATGATATTCGTGTCCTCTTGCAGGCAGGGGCAGATAAGGTATCGCTTAATACTGCAGCGGTGCTTAACCCTGATATTATCAGTAAAGCAGCTGAACAATTTGGCAGGCAATGCGTTGTTGTTGCCATTGATGCAAAACGCAAGGGCAGCTTATGGGAGGTCATCGTTCGGGGAGGTAGAGAACGAACGGGAAAAGACGCCATTGCTTGGGCAAAAGAAGCAGCATCACTTGGGGCAGGAGAGCTTTTAGTTACTTCAATGGACCAGGATGGGACAAAAGCGGGATATGATCTGGAGCTCACAAAAACAATCGCTGCATCAGTTAATATCCCCATCATTGCATCTGGTGGTGCTGGAACACTTGTATCCATTAAGGATGTATTTCTGGAGGGGAATGCTGATGCTGCCCTCATTGCTTCATTGCTCCACTATGGCACGTTTACGACAAATGATGTGAAAACGTACCTAAAGAAAGAAAGAATTTCGGTGAGACTATGATTATACCAAGCATTGACATTATGGATGGAAAAGCTGTGCAGCTCATTCAGGGAAAAAAGAAAGTCATTGAGAGAAGTGACATTGATCAGCTTGTTGAGGAGTTCTCTCTCTTTGGAGATATTGCTGTCATCGACTTGGACGCAGCACTTGGAAAAGGGAGTAATAATTCCCTTATTAAGAAAATTTGTAAAATGGCGTCATGTCGGGTTGGTGGGGGGATCAGGACAAAAGAATTAGCAGATGAGTACTTGCAAGCAGGAGCAAAGAAAATCATTATTGGAACAAAAGCAACTCCTGATTTTCTCAAGCAATTGCCAAAAAACAAGGTTGTTGTTGCTATTGATACAAAGGGAGGGTTAGTTGTTACCAAAGGATGGACAAATGCAACTGGGAAATCACCCCTCGTCGCCATAAAAGAATTGGAGCAATACTGTTCGGGATTTCTTTTCACTAATGTTGATAAAGAAGGATTAATGCAGGGTACAGACCAAGAAATTGTTGATGAACTCGTGCAAGCAACACGCAGTCCATTGACCATTGCTGGAGGTATTTCCTCACTTGAAGAAGTCAAAACTCTTGTAAAAAAAGGGGTCTTTGTCCAGCTTGGAATGGCATTGTACACCAACACTTTTTCAATGACTGATGCATTCTTAGGTATTCTGGACTTTGAAAAAAATCAGGGCACAATTCCAACAATTGTACAAGATACATCCGGCCAAGTCCTCATGCTTGCTTTCTCAACGAAAGAGAGCCTCGAAAATGCAGTAGCAAAAAGAAAAGGGGTCTATTATAGCAGATCACGAAAAGAGATATGGGAAAAAGGAAAAACAAGCGGAAGTGCTCAAGACTTGGTAAAGATAGCGTATGATTGTGATCAGGATACCTTGCTGTTTACCGTTAAGCAAAAGGGAGCCGCATGCCACACCGGTTCGTACAGTTGTTTTGGCGAAAGAGATTTCACCCTTCAATCACTCTATGCTCTTCTAAAAGAGAGAAAAGAAGTGATGCCAGAAGGATCCTACACCTCAAAGTTGCTTACTGATCCGGATTTGCTTATGGAGAAGATCCAAGAAGAGTCAAATGAAGTAATTAATTATCGCGACAGGGAAAATTTAGTATGGGAAATTGCTGACCTTTCCTATTTCCTTCTTGTCTTGATGGCCCGGGAAAGGATCGCGCCAGAAGAGATTAAAAATGAATTATCACGGAGACAAAAATGAAAGTAATCAAAGCAGATGCATTACCGAAGGATTTTTTCAGCCAGAGAACTGTTGTGGTGACTGAATCTGTTAGAAAAATTCTGCAGGATGTTAAGGATCAGGGGGATGAAGCGATTAGGTCATGCACAAAAGAGTTCGACAAGATCGACCTTCTTAGTTTTGAAGTACGTGAAGAAGAAAAACAAACAGCACTTTCAGGATTAGACGATAAAACAAGACAGGCACTGAAGTTTGCAGCAAAAACGATAGAAAATTTTGCATGTTTTCAGATGGAACAAAATAAAAGGTTCGAATTGAGAAAAAACGGTATTATCACCGGGCAAAAGGTTATCCCCCTTAAAAGAGTTGGGTGCTATGTTCCTGGCGGGAGGTATCCTCTTCCATCAACTGCTCTGATGACTGTTATTCCTGCAAAAGTTGCGGGAGTAAAAGAGATTATCGTCTGTTCACCAAACATCAAGCCAATTACCATTGCTGCAGCTGTCATGGCAGGTGCTGAGAGGATATTCCGAATAGGAGGTGTTCAGGCAATTGGTGCAATGGCATTTGGCACCCAAACAGTGCCACAGGTTGACAAGATTGTTGGCCCTGGCAATACCTTTGTTACACAGGCAAAAAAGGAAGTATTTGGACTCGTGGGGATTGACATGCTCGCGGGCCCAAGCGAGGTGCTCATTGTCGCAGACAAGTCAGCAAATCCACAGTTCATAGCAGCGGATATGCTCGCTCAGGCAGAACACGATCCAGAAGCGCAGGCAATCTTATTAACAGATTCAGAAGAGTTAGCAAGAGCTGTCCTGAGGGAAGCCAAACGTCAATTAGCTGATCTACCAACAAAAGATATCACTAAGCAATCCATTGAACATGCAATCGTTATCCTTGTTCAAGCCATTGAAGAAGCAGTGGAACTAGTGAACAGGAAAGCTCCAGAACACCTTGAATTACAAGGAAAAAAAGCAGAAGCATTAGCCAGCCAGTTTCAAAACTTTGGCTCCTTATTCATCGGCTCATATACAGCAGAAGTGTTTGGCGATTACTGTTCCGGCCCGAATCACACATTGCCAACAAATAGGACCTCAAGGTTCTCTGGAGGGTTGTCTGTGAGGGATTTTGTTAAGATTGTAACTTATCAGAAGATGAGCAAAGAAGGTGCAGGATCCCTTGCACAAACTGCAGCAGTATTAGCCAGTAACGAGGGGCTCATCGCCCACCAGCGTTCAGCCCTAATGAGGACCAAGAAATGATACGTTTTTCGTATTATTCTAACGATTCCGGATATCTTCCGACGAAAGAACCGGAATCTTTAAGAATTCCCAAATGAATAATCTAGGCTAAGATGAATAATTCTTCTTTTATGAGGAAAGTGAAATTTTTTCCTTTTCATAGGCCCCAATAGGGTCTCAATGTTTTTTCATACCTTTTTATTGCCCATGATTTCAAAAAAAGATTTGAGGATTATTGCACTCCTCCGGGAAAATGCCCGGATCTCCCTGACAGAGATTAGTAAAGCGACAAATATTCCCATCTCCACAATCTTTGATCGCTTGAAGCAAAGCAGGGGTTCATCAATCACCCGGTTCACAACACTCCTCAACTTTTCTCACCTTGGGTATATGGTAAGAGTATCAATGACGATTAAGGTTGACCGGGGACAAAAGGATGCGGTTCAGCATTTTCTCTCCAGTAATCAATCGGTGAATTCAGTTTACAAGATCAACAATGGTTATGATTTCATGATTGAAGGGATATTTCAGCAGATCCGGGATGTTGATGTGTTCACTGAAGAGCTGGAAAGGCGCTTTGCCATAACCGATATCAAATCCTATTTCATCATCGATGACATCAAGAAGGAGGCATTTTTGACAGCACCTGTGCTGGAATCATGACAAGACTAGGGAGTTGCCATTTTCCACATATTCTCAAAAAAGCTCCGGTAGCTATCAGTGAGGCCTTTAGAATGGATAACAATAGTCTGCAGGGGTGTTGATCCCCAAAGGACAATTACTGTTGTATTGCCATACATCCAGGTGGAGACCGGCGAGAGGTAATCCATCTCAAGATACCGCACATTCCCGACAACATGTTTCTTCACCGGAAGACGTCTTGAAATGTTATTAAGGATAACTCTGCAGCGAAGCTTGAGGCGTTTTTTCTTGATCTGTGTTCTTTGGTAATAATCCTCTCCAAGGTGTTCTACCATCTCATTCCCCTTTCCCATGAAGTAGTATTCTTTTTTTGTTTGGTATGCCCAGGAATATAAATCATCAAAAAATGTTTTAAAACCTTCTACGCCGGAGAGGACAAGGACTTTCCCTTCATCTGCTTTTTCATTTTGTTTTGCCGCATGAAGAATTTTTTTGAGTCCCTCAACTTTTTTTTCATGCTGCTCTTTTTCTTCAGCGAGTCGCTTCCTGAGAGAGAGGGAATTTATGGAGTATATTCTCCGTGTTGCGTCCTCCTTTACGCCGATGAGCCCTTTTTCTTCTAAGCGGCGAAGTGAGTTGTACACTGTCCCTTTATGGAAACCAAGATTCTTTGTGACCCTCCCAGCTGAGGTTTGGCCAAGGCGAAGCACCTCCTTGAATATTTTCTGTTCGCTTGTTGATAACCCCTCTATTGTGTCCATTGTAGTCATGATGAATGACTACTCATATTTAAATAATTCTTTTGCTTCATACCGGAAGAATGGCACAAACTCGTCTTTCCTCCAAAGATATTACGGTGCTCTCATATCTTCGTAAGGATGCCAGAAGGTCTCTCACAAAGATCAGCAAAGTAACAGGGATCCCAGTTTCAACCATCTTTGATCTTATCCAAAAGAATAAAGCGCTTGTCATAACAAAATTTACAGCCCTCCTTGACTTTGGCGTGCTAGGGTTCGCGACGCGCGCTTCTATAACAATTAAAGTTGACCGCCAGGATCGTGATATTTTGCAGGAATACCTGTTGAGGCATCACTCAATAAATTCTGTTTTCAAGATAACAGGAGGGTATGATTATCTGGTGGAAGGCATTTTTCAAAAGATCAAGGATGTCGATGAGTTCATTGATGGCCTCCAAAGCAGGTTTAAGGTTATTGAAGTAATAGCATATCTCTTTAATTTCAAAACTTTAATATAGTGGTACTTCTTAGCAATTGATATATGAGGTGATCTATATGTGGAATCTTCCGAAAAAACATCTATTCTTGCCCGATACATCTTTGCAGCGC
>Ga0209212_1002159_pt1 | contig 28960 bp, 28 predicted proteins | sample RifGroC2_FD_183996 | JGI IMG/M metagenome (GOLD analysis project Ga0209212, IMG submission 183996) | Groundwater microbial communities from Rifle, Colorado, USA - Groundwater C2 (SPAdes) (version 2) | ecosystem: Environmental > Aquatic > Deep subsurface > Groundwater | place: Rifle, Colorado... | reverse complement strand
TTTTGGATTCTACAATCATCTGATTACTCGGTCCGCCCGCGCCAGCACGTTGGGCGGAATCGTCAGGCCGATCTGTTTAGCCGCCTTGAGATTGACGACAAGCTCGAATTTCATCGGCCGCTCCACCGGCAGGTCTGCCGGCTTGGCGCCTTTCAGGATCTTGTCCACATACGTCGCGGCCCGCCTGTGCATGTCCGCGTAGCTAGGTCCATAGGACATCAAGCCGCCCGCCTCGACTAGCTCCAGGTACGCATACACCCCTGGTAAGCGGTGTTTGGCGGCAAAATCCATGATGAGCGCGCGGTTGTGCAAGAAAACACGATCCGCTAACACGAGCAACGCCCCTGGTCGCTCTTTGAGAATTTGCGCAAACGCATTGCCGATATGCTCCTGGGCTTCTACGCCTAGGTACAGCACTTTCATTCTGAGCGCCGCGGCTGCGCTTTCCACTTCCTTATTTTCGATCGCATGAAACGCATTCTTCGGATTCCAGAGAACGGCGATGTGCGATAGTTTGGGAATCACTTCCCTGAGCAGCTCCAACCGTTTCCCCTCCAGTTCCGGTGAGATCGAGGTCAACCCGGTGATGTTCCCGCCGGGCCGGTTGAGGGACGCAACGATGCCCGTGCCGACGGGATCGCCGACCGCCACCATGACGAGAGGAATCGACGTCCTCGCCTTCTGGTACGCCTGGGTGGCGGGTGTGCCGGCGGTAACGATCACATCGACCTTCGAGGCGATCAACTCGGCGATGAGCGCAGGAAAACGCTCATACTTTCCTTCCGCCCATCGATATTCGATCAGGATGTTTTGGCCTTCGACGTAGCCGAGGTCACGCAACCCGTCACGGAACGGCCCGACGAGATTGACCTCAAGGGCGGCTGTAGAATTCCCCAGGAAACCTATCCGGGGGACTTTCTTCGTCTGCTGCGCGTCGGCGAGATGGACAGAAACCAAAATTGCAGCCGCGAATACAAAGACAGCGATCTTTTTATTCATCTGTTTTTCCCTCAATCCAAAATCCAAAATCGGCAATCCAAAATTACGAAAGAAATTTTTTGATTTTCCTTATCAGCTCATTCTCATCAATGGGTTTTGGCACGTAATCATCACAGCCGGCCTCGCGCGCCTGTATTTCATCGCCTACCATGGCGTGGGAAGTGACGGCGATGATGGGGATATGCCTCAACTCACTGTTCGCCTTGATCTTCTTGGTTGCCTCCCACCCATCCATAACCGGCATCCCGAGGTCCATGAGGATCAGATCAGGCTTCTCCTGCTCAGCTCTGCTTACTCCTTCCCCTCCATCCACAGCCTCCAATACCTCGTACTCGTCTCCCAGAAGTTGGACGATCAAGTCACGATTGAACTCCGCGTCATCTACGACCAAGATTTTTTTCTTTGCCATGTTCCCCTTCTCCTTTTAACCCTTTAAATTTATCGGCAGCGTGATCGTGAACTTTGATCCTTTGCCCACTTCGCTCTCAACGCTAATATCGCCGCCCAAAAGATTCACCAGCTTCTTCACAATGGCCAATCCCAAGCCTGTTCCTCCGTATTTCCTCGTCGTGGACATATCGACCTGCCGAAACTCTTCGAAGATGTAATCCAGAGCCTCCCGCTTCATGCCGATTCCAGTGTCAGAAACGATCAGCTTCATTGATCCGTTCTCCTGCCACGCGGATATTTTGATTTCGCCTTTCTCGGTAAACTTGGCGGCGTTGCTGAGGAGGTTGAGAATGACCTGCTTGAGCTTGTCCCGGTCCGTATTGAGGGGTGGGAGGTCGGGCGCGATTTCTTTTACCAGCTTGACCCGCCCGCTCTTCAGCATCGGCTCCACCGTCGATGCCGCAACCTGGACGATCTCATCGATCTTGAAGGACTGCGCAAAGACTTCCATTTTACCCGACTCGATCTTGGCCAGATCGAGCAGGCCGTTGATGAGACCGAGGAGATGTTCGGAGCTTATTAAAACTTTTTTCAGGTTCTCTATTTGCAGCTCGGGGATCTGCCCCTCTACTTTTCGCAGCACGATCCGGGTGAAGCCGATGATGGCGTTGAGCGGTGTGCGCAGCTCGTGGCTGACGTTAGCAAGAAACTGTGACTTGTGGCGATTGGCGATCTCAAGCTGCTGATTCTTTTCCTGGATTTCCTGGAACAGGCGGACGTTCTCGATGGCGATTACGGCCTGGTCGGCGAAGGTCTTGAGAAGGGCAATCTGCTTGTCGGTGAAGGGACGGACCTCGGTGCGGCGAATTACAATAACCCCGATGGGGACACCCTCGCGAAGCAGAGGCGTGGCGAGTACGGTCCGTTGGCCAATCTCTTTCTGAATCTCTTTCACATCCGGGAATTCCGTATCGACCTGTAACTCAAGGTCGTAAATGTGGACTGTCTGCCGGTCAACGATAGCCCGGCCGCCAGGGAAGCCACGGGTGATCGGGACCGGGAATGTTGGGGCTGGTATAGACCCGTATTTGGCTACCCTCTGATGGTTGTCACCCACCACGCGAAAGATTACAGCGTCGTCGGCTTCACACAGCCGCGCAGCACTTTCTGCCACCGCATCCAGTACCGGCTGGATGTCAGAGGGGGAGCCAGCAATCACGCGGAGAATCTCGCTCGTTGCCGTCTGCTGCTCCAAAGACTCGGTGAGGTCGCGGGTGCGCTCCTCGACTTTGTGCTCCAGGTTGGCGTAAGACTCCTGGAGCTGGGCGGTCATCTTGTTGAACTCATCGGCGAGAGCCTCGATCTCGTCGCCGGTCTTGACTTCAAGACGATAGCCCAGGTCGCCGCTGCCAATGCGCTCTACTCCCTCACGTAGCGTTTGGAGTGGACGAACCACGCGCCGTGCCACGAAGAGGCTCGCCAAGAGGGCCATGCCGAGGCCGACTAGAAGAAGGCTGGAAGTGCGCACGATGGAGGCATAGAGCGGCTCATATGCCTCTTTCACCGGCCGCTCGATAAATACCGCCCAGTCGAGAACGGGGATGACGGCGTTCGAGCTGAAAACATTTGTCCCCTGTAGGTTACGCGCCACCACCGCTGCCGGCTTGGGAAGGGAGGAGGCGGATTGGAAAGCTGCCTTCACCTGATCGAGTTGGGCCATGCTGCGCCGTTGCAGGACCAAACTGATATCCGGGTGGGCTACAAGGTCGCCGGAGCGGGTGACGACGTAGGCGAAACCTGCCTTTCCGACCTTAATACCGGAGACAACATCCCCGATATATTTTAAGTTTACCTCGGCTTGCAGGATGCCGATAACATCGCCCGCAAAACGCTCGATAGGGACGGCGATGGTCATGTAAGGTTCAGAGCCCCGGACGAAATAGACCGGACCGAAATAGGATTTGCCTTGTTTGGCCTGCTGGAAGCCCGCTGAAGTGGCAAGGTCGGGCTTGCCTTCGGGAAGGACAGTCCGCAGACGCGAGGCCTGGACTTGTATGGCCCCTTCCGCATCGAGCGCTACCGCCTCGGTGATCGCGGGCGCTATGAGCAGGAGTTTTTCCAGTTCAAACCTGTATTCGGGCGTGATGCCCCTTGGAGCGATCTCCCGGCTCCTGGTAGCTCCCTTGATCGTGCTATGGATCTCTTGAATGAACCGGTCGATCTTGAATGCGGCGCTGGAGGCGACTTCCTGCTGTAGCAAGGCGAGGTTTTCTCGACTCTCCTGGTAACGGAAATAGATCTCCACGACACCGCTGGTGATCAGCCCGCTGCCTATCAGGATCACCGAGATAAGAAAGTAATGGCGTACCAGCCGGCCGCGCCTGTGCCCGCGAAAAATCTGGATAAAGGGGAGACCGCTAAAAGTTTGGATTTTGGATTTAAGATTTTGGATTAACTTGGAGATCATCTTGTCCTCATTGTAACTATTTAATCACCTTGTCCGCACGTGCCAGCACGTTAGGCGGAATCGTCAGGCCGATCTGCTTGGCTGTTTTGAGATTGATCACCAGCTCGAACTTCGTCGGCTGTTCCACAGGCAAGTCAGCCGGCTTGGCTCCTTTGAGGATCTTGTCCACGAAGACGGCGGCCCGACGGTAACGGTCCGTTAGGTTCTCTCCATACGACATCAGACCCCCAGCCTCCACATACTCGCTCTGGGGCAACATTGTCGCTAGCCCGTTCTTTACCGCGAGGCCGGCGAGTCGAGCGAGTTCGCCTCGAAACATCTGGTCGGACTGTACGATGAGAGCGGCCGCGCGCGCTTTGGTCATTGCCGAGAATGCGGGTTCGAGATCTTGGGAACCTCGCACCTCCACGGATTGAAGCTGCCAGCGCAAGGCGCGCGCCGCAACCTCCGTCTCTTTCAGCGAGAGCGTGTTGGCTGGATTGGCCGGGTTCCACATAAAAGCCACGCGGGAGATCTTGGGCATGATCTCCTTGAGTAGCTCCATCTTTTTCACGCTTAGATCCGGACCGACGCGGCTCAGTCCCGTAACGTTTCCACCTGGCCGAGCGAGACTGACGACGAGACCGGTGGCCACGGGATCGCCGCTCGAGGTGAATACAATAGGGATCGTGCCGGTCGCCTTCTTGGCAGCCTGGGCGCCCGGGGTACCTCCTGTGGAAACGATTACGTCGACCTTTAAACGGACCAGTTCGACGGCGAGGTCGGGAAGTCGATCGGGCTTTCCTTCTGCAGATCTGTACTCAATAGTTATGTTCTGGCCTTCGACCCAGCCAAGCTCACGTAAGCGTTGCTTGAATGCCTCGTCCAGGTGCCTGTCGGCGGAAGGGGAATTTACCGCCAGATGCCCTATCCGGCGGACTTTCGCCGGCTGCTGCGCCTGGGCTAGATGGACATAAGCCAGAACTAGAGTGGCTATCAAGAAGAGAAAGATTTTTTTACTCATAGGTCCGCCACCTTGCCGCTATTGGCTCTTTTGATGACGTAACCTTTGTCGGTTAACTCTTGCTCCAGAAGGTCCAGGTTAAACGGGTCGTCATCCACGATAAGGATTTTGTTCGACATTGCTTTACAATCTTGGATTTTGGATACTTCAACTTCGCTCCCCTCGACAGGCTCGGGGCCTGAGTTTATCGAAGGCAGTACAGGTTTTAGATTTTGGATTGGGGTCCAGCGGGCGCTGGAGTAAAGTAAAGCAAAACTGGGCGCCTTTAGGAAAGTTGGGCTCGATCCAAAAACGGCCGCCGTGAAGCTGGACGAACTCTCTAACCACCTTTAGTCCGATGCCGTAACCCTTGTTCTCCTCGGCTTTCTTTTTCCCTGGCGAAGGAGCTTCTTGCAAAATCGCGGCAATTTGATCCGGCTCAACTCCTGGACCCTGATCCACGACCCGTATCGTAACCCCGCCGTTTTCGGCCCTTGCCTTTAGAGTGATCGTTCCCCCCTTGGGAGAGAAGCGGATAGCGTTAGCCAGGAGGTTCTGTACGATCCTCATGACTTTGACTTGATCAGCCTCCAGCGTCAGTTCTCCGTCCGGGCAGTCCTTAAGTATGGTAATTTCCTTCTTCTTGGTTTGGTAATAGAAATCCTTGGAGATTTCATCCAAGAGCGGGATCAGGGCCATAGCGCTTGGCTTCAATTCCACTTTTCCTGATTTCAGGCGGTAGCTCTCCAGAATATTGTCAATCAGCAGATTCATCTCCTTGGCTCCCCGCCACATGGCCTCAAGATAGTCCCGCCGAGCAGAGTCTTCTGAAAATTTTGGATCTTCCTGAAGTATAGAGGTAATCCCAACCAGGTTTGTCAGGGGGGCTCTGAGATCATGAGAGAGTTTGGGGATCAGCGATGCCTCGAAATCCCGTTCTTTCTGGAGCTGTTCCAAAAGCCGTTCTTTCTCTTTGACCCAGAACCAGATGCCCAATCCGAACAGCCCGGCACCCAATGTCAGCGAAAGATTTTCAATGAACACGTCTTCCCAGCGTGGCTCGATGAAAAAATTGTCATACACATCGGCGAAGCTCCCGACTGCCAAGAGGAGAGAGCCGAGGCACAACGTTTTGGCCGACTTCCAGTGAGGCAGGATTGCGAGACTCCAGAAAAAAATAGACAGGAAGAAGAGTCCCTCAAAAACAGTGGTCCCCCGGTTCATTCTTTCCATCCACCCTGGAGAGACCCAGGAGAAAAAAGAGCCTAGGGCCGCTAAACTGACGATCATCCCTAAAAAGATAGGAAGGTGTTTTTTCCCCATTGCTTGTATGGTTTCAATCTTTTGCAGTCATCATCACTTTACGTCCCGAATCCGCACTATCTTTTCAACATCTTCACACGGGGCCAAAGAGTACCAGATAATGAGCTGTCATCTCAACCTGAGATCGGGCCTAAGAAAGAGGCTGGCAAAGATGGCTGTCCAGGTGATAGAAGCAGGTACGTTCAAATAATTTAGTGGGGGAGGGAAAAACCTTGGCAAAGCAGTCCGACGCAAATGTGGATAAGATGGATCGGGATATTTTCCGCAAGGCACCTCCGGCGCCAAGAAAAAGCGTAAGTTTTTTTCTTTTGCTGGCGGTTTTTTTCCTCGTTCTCTGGTGGTCTTTTCAGGGAGCCAAGATCAGGCCCGGAGAGCTGGTTCAGGGGATACCCCAGATCTTTGTTACCCTGGGGCGCATGCTGCCGCCGGATTTTTCCAAGGTAACCGATGCCAAGAGCTATTTTTTCCCTGAGAACATCTCCTTCACGGCGTTGCTGTTGCCCCTGCCTGTCTCTGACGAACAGGCGAGGATCAAACAGAGGTGGTGGGACAATACCTTTCCGCAGACGATTTTTGGGGCGACGATCGAGACGGTCCAGATGGCGTTGGCCGGAACTTTTTCGGCTCTTCTCGTTGCCTTTCCTCTTGGGTTTTTGGCCGCGCGCAACACCGCTCCCCACCCCGCCGTTTATCACGCCGTCCGCATTGTTCTGAATTTTCTGCGCACGATCCCCGACCTTGCCCTCGGGCTTCTCTTTGTTGCCGCGGTCGGCCTCGGCGCCTTTGCCGGGACGCTGGCCCTTTTCATCCATACAGCTACAGTGCTCGGAAAACTCCTCTCGGAATCGGTAGAGAACATCGACGAAGGGGTAGTAGAGGCGCTGCGCGCCACCGGCGCCAGTTACACTCAGATCCTTGCCTTCGCCGTGCTGCCGCAGGTATTGCCCGATCTGATTTCTTTCACTCTTTACCGGCTGGAGACCAATATCCGGGCCGCCTCCGTCCTGGGATTGATCGGCGCAGGCGGCATCGGCTACTTGATGAATACCAGCTTTAGGACTTTTCAGTATCGGGAGGCAGCCGCGATCGTGCTTGTCCTGATTGTGTTGGTCATGGTAGTAGACTACGCGAGCTACCGCCTGAGAAGACTGGTGGTTTAATAGGCCGTTGAAAAAAGCCCATCTGCCATCGTTCGGAGACCTGCCTCTCGCGCCGGTTTCGTTACTGGTTATTGGTATATTAGTTATTCGCATTAAAGTGCACGATTAACGAGTAAACGAGTAACGAATAACTAAATCGGCAGGCCCCCTCACTCCGTTGCTTGTTCGTGATAGACATTTTTCGACGTTATGGTAATCTCTCGCGTGGGAGAAAATGTGCAGATGATTCGCGTCGTAGGTCTGGTGGCTAAGTACGAAGAGCCCAAGGCGGCTGAGATGGTGAGCTGGCTTGTGCCGTGGCTCAAGGAGAAGGGGAGGCGGGTCCTGGTGGAAAGCGGTATGTCGCGGGTGGGCGGCAGGTCGTGCAGCAAAAAGGAGATGGCGAGAAGGGCGGACCTGATTGTGGTTTTAGGAGGGGACGGAACGCTTCTTAGCATAGCCCGACTGGTAGAGCGTCCGAGTGTCCCGATTCTCGGCGTGAATCTTGGAGGACTGGGTTTTATCACTGAGGTTGCCGTCGAGGAGCTGGAGTCGATCCTCGCCAAAACCCTCGCGGGAAATTTTACCGTCGAGAAAAGGATGACGCTTGAGATTCAGGTTCACAGCAAGAGACGTAAGACAAAAAAGTTCCGCGTTTTAAATGATGCCGTAATTACCAAGGGGGCGCGCGCCAGGATCATCGACCTGGAAACCCATATAGGGAAAGAGTACCTATGCACCTACAGGGCGGACGGGCTGATTATCTCCACTCCTACGGGCTCGACCGCTTATTCCCTCGCTGCGGGCGGACCGATCCTCTATCCTTCTTTGGGAGCCATTGTCCTATCACCTATCTGTCCCCATACGCTTACCAACCGCCCGATCGTCGTCTCGAGCAAGGCCACCATACGCGTAAGCCTGCGCTCCTCCGGGGACACGGTTTTTCTAAGTCCGGACGGACAGCAGGGAGTCCTTTTGAACAACGGCGACGTGGTGGAGGTTCGGGATTACAGAATTCCGATCTCCCTGGTGAAGGCCCCTTCCAGAAGCTACTTTGAGATTTTGCGCAATAAGCTAAAGTGGGGAGAGAGATAACCGGGCGATAAGATGTTGCGCGAGCTCAGGATCAAGAATTTCGCGGTGATCGATGAAGCGGCGTTGGACTTCGGCGCGGGCCTCAATGTGCTGACCGGCGAGACCGGCGCCGGAAAAACCATTGTGCTCAACGCCCTCGGCCTTATCTCCGGCGGACGGGTCTCTGCGGAGATCATTCGGCATGGGGAGGAAGAGGCGAGCGTTGAGGCGTTGTTTGCGGAGTCGCCGGAGCCGCTCCGGGATAAACTGCGAGAGGGAGGATATGGCGGAGAGGACGAGATGGTGATTAAGAGAATCGTCAGCCGCTCGGGGAAAAACCGCATCTACTTGAATGGCAGTCTCTGTCCGTTGGGTTTTTTAGGCGAGGCGGGAAGCTGCCTGATCCACATCTACGGTCAACACGAACATCAGGCGCTGCTGAACCCTGAGACCCATCTTCGGTTACTCGATTCCTACGGCGGGCTGGAGCCGAAGGCAGAGGATATGAAGGAGAGATACCGCTCCCTGGGCCTTGCCTGGAAGTCCTTAAAGGAGGCGAAAGATCTCCTCGACAAGCGAAAGCGCGAAGAGGAACTGCTGCGCCTGCAAGCGCGGGAGATTTCTCAGGCCCGACTGCAAACGGGGGAAGAGGAGGAGCTTAGAGCGAAGAAGAATATCCTGATCCACGCGGAGAAGCTCTTTCAGGGCTGTAAAGAAGGGGAGGATCTCCTCTATGACGGCGAGGACGCGCTAATAAGCCGGCTGGGGAGATATGTGCTGCGACTCAAGGAGCTGGCCAATATCGACGGCGGCTTAAACGAGGCCGTCGAACTGCTCAACTCCTCTCAAGCTCAGCTGCAAGAGGCGACCACCGTTCTCAGGCGCTATACCGGAAAGATCCAATTCGATCCGGGCGCCCTCGAGCAGTTGGAGGACAGGCTCGCCGAGATCAATCGGTTAAAGAGAAAGTACAACGGCGCGGTTGAAGATATTTTGAAGATCGAGAAAACAATTGAGGAGGAGCTCCAGGCCCTGGGCCGTGGGGAGGAGGAGATCCCTATGCTCGAACGCGCCTTTGAAAAGGCCCGCAGCTCTGCTTGGCAGACGGCAGAGGCCCTTTCGGCCGAGCGCAAAAAAGTCGCCAAGAAATTGAAGAAGGCAATGGAAAAAGAGGTCGAGGGTCTTGGAATGGCCGGCACTATTTTTGAGGCCTGTTTCCTGAGCGAAGAGGCAGGAGGGGACGAGCCGCCTTTTTTGATCGGCGGCAAGAGGGTGACGGAACAGGGGATGGATCAGGTAGAGTTCTATTTTTCTCCGAATCCTGGAGAAGCAGTGAAGTCCTTGGCCAAGATCGCTTCAGGAGGTGAGCTCTCGCGACTCATGCTGGCGATAAAGTCCCTGGTCTTGACGCAGGGAGATATCCCGACGCTCCTTTTCGATGAGGTGGATGCCGGCATCGGCGGCAGGGTGGCCGAGATCGTCGGCAAAAAGCTTAAAAAAGTAGCCGCCTCTTATCAGGTGCTCTGTGTTACTCACTTACCCCAGATCGCGGCCTTGGCCGACTCCCATTATGTCGTGCGGAAAGAAGTCGTGAAGGGGAGGACGTTCACTGAGGTCAAGAAGCTCAACGACAAAGAAAGAGTCGCCGAGGTGGCGCGCATGCTCGGCGGGGTAAAGATTACGGAAAAGGCCAAGCGGCACGCAGAGGAGATGGTGAAAGGGCAGGGATAAAGGCGGAAGGATAGGGGCTTAAACAGCTTGAACCGTTTAAACCGTTAAAGACGTTTAAGGGTTCAAGGGTTGAAGAAACGACGGCTAATAGCTGTTTACTGGTAGTTTGACTTTTTAAGATCTCTCTAGCATCTTGGGATGAAGAGTGGGGCCGTAGCTCAGTTGGGAGAGCGCTTGAATGGCATTCAAGAGGTCGTGGGTTCGATTCCCATCGGCTCCACCAAATTTTTTGCGGTGCAAAAAATTTAGAGCATTGGAGCATACGACAGCTGTGGGCTGACGCTAGTCGATGAAACGCAACGCGTTGGCAAGCGCGTTTACATCCCCCGGCTGGGACGGAAAGTGGACCGCGCAGAGAGCGCCGCACTGTTCGACAGCGCGAACCAATCCTCGTGCCGGCTCGCCCTCGCGGAGCCCCTGGATGACGAGATCGCGGAGCGCTTCCCAATCGCTCTGCCCGAGCCTGGCGGCGATGATGTCGTCGCCGAGCACACGCACCATGCGCTCGTAGAGCGAGATGTAGATGAGGATGCCGGTTGCACCGGCGGTCGCACGGACCCGGAATTGTTGGAAGGCCGCGGCGGCGCTTCGTTCCACCTCCGCCTGCATCTCTCGCCGCGTGATGAAAGGCAAGCGCAAAACCGGCACCCGGGTGGCGAGGGCCGCACCCGCGACGAAGCCGAAGAAGACAATGAGCAGAATGGAGACGAGGCCGAGCGCAGGCTCATAACCGCCGGCCCAGCCCCCGGGCGTGCCCATGTTCTGAAAGCCGAGCCACGCCGCAGCGAGGGCCACGAGCGCGAACATTATACCGAACAGATCCTCGGCCCGGTCATAGCGCCCCGAGGCCGTTGCCACCACCGGGATAATCTCCGCAGCGGTGCGGGCCTCGGCCGCCGCCACCACCTGCTCGATCGCCCTGCGGTCATCTTCGGAGAAGAACTGGCTCGCCTTTCTCATAGAAGCCTCGTCACCAGGAACCGGTCGCCCCGCCGCCGCCCGAGGAGCCGCCGCCGAAGCCGCCGCCCGATCCGCGGGATTCGGACGCTGCCCTAAGGAAAAAGAACAAGAGGAACCCCACCACCGCAATCAGCGCCCACGCCCAGCCCTTGTGACCGGTACGGAACAAATTGACGATCGCCGCCACCAGCAGCACGGCGCCGCCGATCAGCGCGGGCAAGAACCACCATGGCGGTGTCGGCTGCGGCAGGGCAAGCCCGCGCGCCATCGCATCCATGCCGCGCACGCCGTCGAGGATCCCTCTGGAGTAGTCGCCCTGCTTGAAGGCGGGGACGATGAGGTCGCTCATGACGCTTATCGCCTCCGCATCGTGCTGGCCCGCCCAGCCGGCGCCGAGCTCGATGCGCGCCTTACGGTCGCCCCGCGAGACCAACAGCAGCATGCCGTAGTTCCGATCCGGCGTGCCGATACCCCACTCGTTGAACAGCGCCTGCGCGTAATTTTCGATGCTGTAGTTGGCAGCCTCCTGCGCGGCAAGACTGCTGACCGTCACCACGAGCAGCGGGATGCGCTGCTCCTGCAAAAGTTTGCCGGCAATATCGTTGGCTGCCTTGCGATCTTTTTCCGAGATGAGCTGCGCCTGGTCGACGAAGAAGTCCGCCGTCGGCGGCTTGTCGGGAAAGGTGGCCGCGCGGGCAGTGCCCGCGAGCAGACCGGCGGCTAGAAGCGCGCCCACTACCCGCACGAGGCGTGCCGTGGTAAATCTCCACTGGAGAGACATGAGTCGGCTGATGGCCCCTTCATTCATCCCATTATTCTGAGCCCCCATTACCCCAAGCTGGAGGGGATGTCAAATCCGTGCAATTGACATGCCTATTCATGGTCGGATAGTCTGGTACAATAAGTTTTCTATCTATGCCTGTTGGAAACCCAACAGAGGAGGAATGCAATGAAAAGAAAAAGCTTTCTGGCATCTTGTCTTTTGTTAATGTCTGTTGCCTGGAGCGCGACCGGTTTTGCCCAGGAGAAGCTCGAAAAGATTATCGTTGGAGTCGCCGGGATAAGCGGCCCGCTGGCCCACGCGTTTATTCCCAAAGATAGCGGGCTTTATGAAAAGTATGGATTGGATGTGGACCTGGTATTTTTCCAGGGAGGGTCGCAGTTGATTCAGGCGACTATCGCCGGCGGCGTAAACTTCGCCGTGACCGCAGGACCTGAAATCATCAATGGCCGTTTGGGCGGTTCGGACCTCACCATAATAGGTGGCTACATGAACACGCTGCCCTACAGTATCGTGGCCGCAAAAGACGTGACAAAATTCGAGCAATTAAAGGGGGGAAAGGCCGCTATCAGTAAGTATGGCACGACCTCGGATCTGGCCATGAGGTACGCGTTGGAAAGGAACGGGTTGGCGCCCAATAAAGATGTGGCGATTATCCAGTTAGGCGACCAGACAACCCGTTTTGCCGGTCTGACAGGCGGCAGCGTGCAGGCGACGGTAATCTCGCCGCCCTTTGATATTACAGCGAGAAAGTTGGGCTTCAACATCCTCGCCGACATGGCGGATTTGGGATTGCCGTACCAGCATGAAACCGTCGCTACCACCGAGCGCTTAATAAAAGAAAGACCAGAGACGGTTAGGAAATTTATGCGAGCTTTCATTGCGGGCATCCATCTGTGGATGACCGACGAGAAAAGGACAAAAGCAATACTGGGAAAGCGTTTGAAAATTACCGATCAGGAAATCCTCGATGAGACCTATGGGGCATACAAAAAATTGACCGAACGGAAACCCTATCCCACTCTCAAGGGGATAGAATTCCAGCTCCAAGATGTCGCAAAGAGAAACCCCAAGGCCAAAGGCATGAAGCCGGAGGAGTTTATCAACATCTCGATATTAAAGGAGCTGGATCAAAGCGGCTTCATCGATAATCTATATAAAAAATAACGGCGCCATAATAAGACTTCCACATCAGCCAAACAAGATTTCTTTAAGCTTCGTTCTGAGTTCCGGCGCGAGATTGAAATAGCCGTTGATCCGTCGCTCAAGCTCTTCTCCTGTGATAGGACCGAGTCCTAGATTCGACTTATTGGCTTCGCTAATAAAGTCTGCGTCCTCCATGGTTTTCACAAAGGCGCGCCGGAGTAACTCCACGCGCTCTTTGGGCGTGCCGGGCGGGAGGAGGTAGCTTCGCTCCACGATGTTCCCTCCATGAATCACTGCGTCGATTAGCTGCCGTCCCTCGTCGTTCCTGGCAAAGTCGATCGCCAGCGGGACGGTGGGAAGCCCGGGATGGGGTTTCGGAGCGGCCTGAATGACGACTATTCCATCACCCGACTCTATCGCTTTGCGCCAGGTCGACTTGATGGAGTCCCAGCCCCAACAGGATCCTTCAACCTCGCCGGCCTCCATGGCCAGTCGTATAGGCGCTGTTCCCTTATAACCGGAGACGAGCTGAATGGGGAAATTGGTAGCCCATTTCAAGACCCTTATCGTGTTATCGGTCAGATTACCGGGACCAATGCCGCCCATCTTTACCGGCCGCTTCGATGTCGACCACTTCTCCGTGCTTGTTATGCCGCTTGCCCGCGTAAAGGCGCATGAGAAATGGTCTGAGATCGGCGTGCCGATGTACTCAAACTTGCGCATGTCGAACTCTGCGCCCGGCTGCCCGATGAGTTGGCTGATGGTCTGGCTACCGGTGAAATGGCCGATCGTCAGGCCATCGGGCTTTGCTACTTTATAGATGTGGTTAGCTGCAATCATCATCCCCGCCCCGGGCATGTTATCGACAATGATAGTCGGGTTACCGGGGATATACTTCCCCATGTGCCGGGATATCATGCGCGCGTAGGCATCAAAGCCGCCGCCTGGCGGGGCGCCGACGATGATGCGCATGGTCTTGCCTTTGTAAAAAGATTCCTGCGCTTGAACCGAAACCGCCCCTACGCTTAGGACCAGGACGATCCAAAGCGTGAAACCCGCAGAACGTTTTGTTCCAGCCATAACAGCCCTCCCTTTAATCAAAATGGAAACAAAAACAAATCTTACAACCTGCCTCCAGACCCTTCAAGCTCTTCCGCGTCCTGTGATTTCCATTAAATCAAATCCTCGGCGAGTGCAACGGCCTGCGAACCATGATCTTTTCTTCTTATCCTCCAACCCTTCTGTCAAAGATTAGAGGGAATCGCATGACGAGACGCTATGGCGTTCAGACCGCTGCGCCTGTTGGAAGATTAAGAAAATGCTCGGAATAGGTTGGAAAGGAGGCAGGGGAGCTAAAAACGAGGACGGATCGTCAGAGTCAGTTGGCTCTTGCCTTAAGGCACTTCTCGATCGTACTCTTAAAACGGTAAGCGGTGGTGGGTTTGGTTAGAAAATCCGACATCCCGGCCCTCTCCCCCTCGCTTCTAAATTTGTCCTCCGGCCAAGCAGTGTAAGCGATCACGGGAATGTGCGTCGTCTGAGGATTGTTTTTCAGCCTTTGAGTGGCTTCGATCCCATCGATCCCGGGTAGCCCGAGATCCATAACAATAATCTCAGGATGATAAACCTGGGCCTTGCCAACTCCTTCCTCCCCTGTCGTTGCCTCAATTACTTCATAGCCCAAAGCCTGTAATTGGATAGCGAGGATCTCCAGAGAATCTGCATGATCTTCCACGATAAGCACCTTAATGGACACGATTGACCTCCTAAACTAACTCACCACATGTAACCTTCGGAGCGAACGGTCTTCAAATACCTGCGGGCGGGAGTTGACACTCTCCTCGAATCTCCACCCGAGCAGCAACTGAATCATTCTTAACAACTCTTCTTTGACAACGGGTCTGTGAAGGAGCAGATCGGCTCCCGCTGAAATACCTTTACAGCGCTCTAGCGAGAGGTAGCAGGATAAAATGAGTATGATAGGGATGTGATCGTCGGACCAGTTGGATCTCAGAGACCGGCAGAGCTCAAAACCATCTGTTTTTCCTCTTAAGCAGCTGTCGACGATGACCAGGTCGACTGCTTCCTGCTGCAGCTGAGCCATGGCCGTAGGGGCATCTATTGCCGTAAGGAGCTGCACGGGAAGGGGAAAGCAGGCTAGCTGGCTCGAGAGCGATCTAGCATTGCTAATAAAGCTTTCAACAATCATAATTCGACAAGAACCCTGCCTCACAACCTTCACCTCATCTTGCAAACTTTGTCAGTTTCCACAGAAATGTACCAAATCGTGTCAGTAAAATACGGGTTTTAAGCTCTTTTTAACAAAGTTTTTTCTGGTTATTAGGGAACAGCAATTTCTATGCCAGCCGTTATCCAACCATTTGCCAGGAAGGACTTCTTAGAGGTTTCGCCTAGGGGAACCCCGTGATGGGATAGGATTTGAAGGTGGGGTCTGATTATGCTATAAAAATACAAGGGGGAAGATCATGAAAGAGGGTATCCATCCGGAGTATAAAAAAGCAACGATCAATTGTGCCTGCGGCCACGTCGTCGAGACGCGTTCCACGGTGCAGAATATTCACGTTGAAATCTGTTCCCAATGCCACCCTTTCTTTACCGGCAAACAGAAGTTTATGGACTCGGCTGGTCGCGTAGAGAAATTCAAGAGAAAATACGGGATTAAAAACTGAGTTTGGCGGAGGGTTTGAGGCTGCATGTGATTTATTAGAAGCCTTAGGTAAGAGAAAGGGCAAAGGGCAGCGAGACTCCCTTTGCCCTTTTTTATTTATGGAACAGGGCGGTAAGAGGATGTTGGACAAACTGGCGGAAGTAGAAAAGCGATACGAACAATTGGAAAGCCTGCTGAGAGATCCTCAGATCTTGAACAAGCAGAGAGAATACTCCAGGGTGGCAAAGGAGCGGGCTGAATTGGAGGAGATTGTCACCTGTTATCGGGAGTGGAGAAAGGTCGAACGGGAAATCCAGGAAAACAGGGAGCTGCTCAACGAAAACGATGAGGCGATCAGAGAGTTGGCGAAAGAAGAAGTGTCCGTTCTTCGGGAGCGGAAGGAGGAAATCGAGAGCCGCATTAAGATCCTGATCCTTCCGAAAGATCCAAATGACAGCAAAAACGTGATCCTGGAGATCCGGGCGGGGACCGGGGGAGAGGAGGCAGCCCTTTTTGCCGCTTCCCTGTTCCGCATGTATAGCCGCTACGCCGAGCCGCGTGGCTGGAGGGTTGAGGTGATGAACTCCAATCCTACGGGGCTGGGCGGTCTTAAAGAGATCATTGTGCTGATTGAAGGGAAAGGGGCCTATAGCCGGTTGAAATTTGAGAGCGGAGTCCATCGGGTGCAGCGGGTTCCTGTAACCGAGGGCTCAGGTCGCATTCATACCTCAGCGGTAACAGTTGCTGTCCTTCCTGAAGCCGATGAGGTGGAAGTGGAGATTGATCCAAAAGAGCTTCGGATTGATGTCTTTCGCTCATCCGGGCCGGGAGGGCAAAGCGTCAACACAACGGATTCGGCCGTTAGGGTAACCCATATCCCCACGGGGCTGGTGGTTTCCTGCCAGGACGAGAAGTCGCAGCACAAGAATAAAGCTAAGGCCCTCAAGGTCCTTAGGGCGCGCCTGCTGGAGAAAAGAGAAGAGGAGCGGAGATCCAAGATCGCCGCAACCCGAAAACTCATGGTCGGCAGCGGGGATCGAAGCGAACGGATTCGCACCTATAACTTTCCTCAGGGGAGGGTTACGGATCACAGGATCAATTTTACGCTTTATAAGCTGGAACGCGTGATGGAAGGGGAGCTGAATGAGTTGTTGGATGCTTTGACCACGCACTATCAGGCGGAGGCGTTGCAGGCAACGGGATAAAACGATGCAGAGAGTAGAGCTGCAAATAGAGGAGACTTTCGCCCCGAGACCAGTCGCGGTTCGACAGGCATTGCAGAAGGGGACGGAGTTTCTCTCCCAAATGGGAGCGGCAAGCGCCCGCCTCGATGCGGAGCTGCTCTTGAGCAAGGCTTTGGGGTGCACCAAAGAGAGACTCTATCTCGACTACGAGATGGCGCTTGAGACTGCCGCGAAGGATCTCTATTTCTCCCTGCTTCAGCGGCGCGCCCGCAGAGAGCCGCTCGCGTACATCACCGGGGAGCGGGAGTTTTGGTCGCTGCGTTTTCATGTGACCCCGGAGGTGCTTGTGCCGCGGCCGGAGACGGAGCTGCTAGTCGAGGTGACTCTCGAGCTGGCGAAAAGGTTGGAGAAGAATCATCCCATAAAAATTCTTGACCTCGGAACCGGGAGCGGCGCCATTGCCGTGAGCTTGGCCAAAGAATTGGACGACATCGAGGTGTGGGCGACGGACCTTTCTGCTCCAGCCCTGGAAGTTGCCCGGTCCAACGCCTTGCGCCACGGAGGTAGCGAGAAAATCCACTTTATCGAGGGAGATATGTTTTGTCCCGTTAGGGGTCAGCGCGGCTTTTTCGACATGGTGGTTTCGAACCCTCCTTATGTGCGCCAGAGCGAGCTGCAGAATTTGGCTCCGGAGGTTCGTACCTGGGAACCAAAATTGGCCTTGGTCGGAGGATCGGATGGGCTCGATTTTTATCGGCGGATCATGGAGGAGGCAGATCTCTACTTGACGGACAGGGGGATCGTGGCGCTCGAGATCGGTGCTGACATGGGAAGCGACGTTTGCCGGCTGATCGCCAGTGCCGGTCGCTTTTCCCCGGCCTCCGTGTACCAAGACTATGCCGGAAGGGATCGGGTCGTGGTTGCCCGCAAACTTCCGGCTGATGCGATATACTGAAGGCAAAATTCAAACCTGAGATCTGCCCTGCGGGTTCCCTCAGAGTGGTGAGACTTGTCGAACCACAATCCGGGATTCCGAGCGCGGTTCGACCGCCCTGAGCGGCTCACCGCCGAAGGGCAGCGAGGACAATGGATAAGATCCTGATTCAAGGAGGGCGAAGGCTGGAAGGAGAAGTGGCGGTGAGCGGTTCAAAAAACGCCGCTCTGCCGATCTTGATCTCCGCCCTTTTGACGGCAGAACCTTGTTACTATCAGGGCATCCCTGACCTGGTCGATATCCATACTGCTTTGAAGCTGCTCTCCGGCCTCGGGGTGAGGGTAAAGAAGGAGGGTGATCCGGCTGTCGCGGTGGGCCAATTTATGCTCCAGGCGGATCATGTGCACAAGCTGGAGGCGCCCTATGATCTGGTCAAGACTATGCGCGCTTCGTTTCTGGTCATGGGGCCGCTTCTCGGCCGTTTCGGCGCTGCGCGGGTCTCCACCCCCGGAGGATGCGCCATCGGCACTCGCCCGGTTAATCTTCACTTGAAAGGGCTGGCGGAGATGGGGGCGAGTATCGATCTGGTTCACGGCTATATGGAGGCTAAAGCGAAGAGGCTTCGCGGGGCAAAGATCTACCTGGATCTGCCTTCGGTTGGAGCGACAGAGAATCTCATGATGGCCGCCTCCTTGGCTGAGGGGACGACCGTTATTGAGAATGCGGCCAAGGAGCCGGAGATAGAAGAGCTGGCCACGGTTCTGAATAAGATGGGGGCGAAAATCCACGGCGCCGGGAGCAACATTGTAAAGATTGAAGGGGTGGATGAGCTGCATGGAGTATCGCATCGTGTCATTCCAGACCGGATTGAGGCCGGGAGCTTTATGGTTGCAGCGGCCCTGACGCGCGGGGATGTCAGGATACTAGGGGCCCGGCCGGATCATCTGGATGCCTTTTTACTAAAACTCAAGGAGGCCGGCGTTGCGCTGACCATTGGAGCAGATGAAATCAGGGTGAAAGGGGACGGGAAGGCGAAGAGCGTTGATATTACGACTCTCCCCTATCCCGGGTTTCCCACTGATTTGCAAGCCCAGATGATGGTTTTGATGTCCGTGTCCGAAGGCGTGAGTGTGATTACAGAAACTATCTTTGAAAATCGCTTTATGCATGCGCAGGAACTGGTTCGAATGGGAGCGGACATCCGTCTCGAAGGGAATCGGGCTATTGTTAAGGGCGTTGATGGCCTTTCAGGAGCGCCGGTCATGGCTACCGACCTCCGTGCGAGCGTCTCTCTCGTGTTGGCCGGCCTCGTGGCCAAAGGCAAAACGGAGATTACCAGGGTCTATCATCTGGATCGAGGATATGAACATATCGAAAGAAAGCTCTCTGCCTTAGGGGCGGGCATCCAAAGGATCAAGGGATAGAAGGTCATTGCAGATTGCAAATTTCAAAATGCAAAATTGTCAAAGAGAGGATTTTGACTTTTACAGTTTGCAATTTTCATTTTGCAATGTGCTAGAGGCGGAAGGGCTGAAGGGATGAGAATAAGGGTTATCAAGACCAGCGATCGGGGCTTTAAGCAACTGCTTGGCAGAATCATTGAGAGACGAGGAAGAAGGGAAGAGAAGATCGAAAAGCTGGTAAGGGGGATCATCCGCACAGTGCGGCAAAAAGGGGATCGCGCCCTAATGCATTATGCCCGTCTCTTTGACGGCGTCTGCCTGAGCAAATCTGCGATCGAAGTGAAGCAAAAGGAAATAGACCGGGCGATGAAGCTGCTCCCCCGCGGCGATCTTCGAGTCCTCAGCCTTGCGGCCAAAAGGATCGCTGCTTTTCATCGGCACCAGCTGGAGAGGAGTTGGGGCTACCGCGATTCCCTTGGCCTGTTTCTTGGACAGAGGATAACCCCGTTGGGGCGCGTGGGAGTCTACGTGCCGGGAGGAAAGGCCTCCTATCCTTCAACGGTTCTTATGAACGTTATCCCCGCGAAGGTCGCGGGTGTTGGGGAAATCGTGATGGCCTCTCCGATTGGAAAAAATGGGGCGGTTATTTTGGCCGCGGCGCGGCTCGCCGGTGTGGACCGGCTCTTTCGGATCGGCGGCGCCCAGGCAATCTCGGCAATGGCCTTTGGCACGGAAACGGTCCCGAGGGTCGATAAGATTGTCGGACCCGGAAATATCTATGTCGCCGCAGCCAAGCGTATGGTTTTCGGGGAGGTGGATATCGATTCCATTGCGGGGCCGAGCGAGATTCTCCTCTTGGCTGATGCCCATGCGGATCCGTCTCACGTGGCCGCGGATATGCTCTCTCAGGCTGAACACGATGAGCTGGCAGCGGCGCTTTGCGTTACCCCCTCTCTTGCGTTGGCGCGCAGGGTCGAGGCGGCGCTGGCTGAGCAGATCCAAGGGACCAGGCGGCGCGCGATTACCATCAAAGCCTTGGAGCGATACGGGGCGATTATCGTTTCCCGGGGGCTCAGTGAAGGCGTTGAGATTGCCAATGCGATAGCGCCGGAGCACGTGGAGCTGTTGGTGAGACGGCCCCACAAGTGGCTGCCTTCGATCCGCAATGCGGGGGCCATCTTTGTTGGCCCTTACTCTCCTCCCCCCTTGGGAGATTACCTGGCAGGCCCAAATCACGTTCTCCCAACGGGGGGAAGCGCGCGTTTTTTCTCGCCCCTTGGGACATACGATTTTCTCAAGCGCACGAGCGTGATTCATGCCGGTAGAAAGGCGCTGCATGTCTTGGCGCCTGAAATTATCCATCTGGCGCGGATGGAAGGGCTATACGATCATGCCCGCGCTGTGGAGGCACGGTTTAAGAAGGAGAAATTTTATGGGACGAACAGCTAAAGCCAGCCGCAAGACTAAAGAGACGGAGATCGCGGTTGAGCTGGATCTCGATGGCAGCGGGACGACGGAAATTGAAACCGGCATCCCTTTTTTCAATCACATGCTCGAGATCTTTGCGCGCCACGGCCTGTTTGATCTGAAGTTGAAAGCAAAAGGGGATATCGAGGTAGACTTTCACCACACGGTGGAGGATGTAGGTCTGGCGATGGGACAGGCCTTCAAAGAGGCGTTGCGAGACAAGCAAGGGATCTGCCGCTTTGGCGAGGCAAGCGTCCCCTTAGATGAGACCCTGGCACACGTGGTAGTGGATTTGAGCGGGCGACCCTATCTCTCTTACCATGTGAAAATCCGCCCGGGCCGCGTGGGTAGTTTCGACACGGATCTTCCGCACGAGTTTTTCCAGGCCTATGCCAACCAGCTTGGTATGAACCTCCACATCAACGTTTCGCAGGGCGAGAACCCGCATCACATCATCGAGGCCTGTTTCAAGGCCTTGGCCCGGGCCATGGAGAGGGCCACTCGCATCGATCAGCGGATACGAGGGGTGTTGTCTACCAAAGGGAGCCTATAAGGAACAGCGAATAGCGAATAGCAAATAGCGAAGCGGGACATGAGCGAGATAGCTATCATTGATTATGGGATGGGAAATCTCCGCAGCGTGCAGAAAGGGCTGGAACGTGTTGGTTGTAAAGCCCAGGTGACGCGGGAACCCCAGCAAATCGTTTCCGCCCGAGGGGTCGTTCTTCCGGGCGTTGGGGCATTTAGCGCCTGCATGGAAAATCTCAGGCGCTTTGGATTGGTGGAAGCGATTCGAGAGGTTGTGCTTCAGAGAAAGCCCTTTCTGGGAATCTGTCTTGGCTTTCAGCTCCTCTTTACCGAGAGCGAAGAATTTGGTCCGCAGAAAGGGTTGGATCTCTTTCCCGGCAAAGTTGTGGGCTTTCACCCGCAGAACGGTCTCAAAGTGCCTCACATGGGGTGGAATCGCATAGTGAAAAAGAAAGAATCCCCATTCTTGCAGGGGATAACGGATGGGGATTATCTATATTTTGTGCACTCCTATTATGTGACCCCGGCGGATGTGTCCGTTGTCGCAACGACCACAACTTACGGAACCTCGTTTGTTTCCAGTATTGCCACGGACCATCTCTTCGCCTGCCAGTTTCACCCGGAAAAGAGTCAGAAGATCGGCCTTCGTATCCTGGAGAACTTCGCCCGCTTCGCAGAAAAGGGCTAGCCCGGTGCTGATCATTCCAGCCATCGATATCAAGAACGGCCGGTGCGTACGCCTTTACCAGGGGGAAATGGATAAGGATACCATCTACTACGAAAGCCCCGTGGAGGCGGCAAAACATTGGGTAGAACAGGGAGCCGAGCTGCTCCATGTCGTGGATCTAAACGGGGCTATCGAGGGCCATCCGGTCCACAAGCAAGAGGTGGCGGCCATCTGCATGGGTTTTGGCGTGCCAGTAGAACTAGGCGGTGGTTTACGCTCTTTGGAAGCGATCGAAGAATCGTTGGATCTGGGCGTGAAACGCGTCGTCCTGGGTACGGCAGCGTATGGAGCACCAGATTTTCTCCGCGCTGTTTGTCAGAAGTTCCCTCAAAAGATTGTTGTCGGTATCGATGCCCGCTACGGCCGCGTAGCCGTCAAAGGATGGAAAGAAGATACCTCGATGGATGCGGTAGAACTGGCCCAGCGCTGCGAAATAGACGGGGCATCGCGTATAATTTATACAGACATCAGCCGCGACGGCACCAGCTTGGGGGTAAACGTAGAGGAGACACTGCGGCTCGCACGCGCGGTCAGGATCCCCGTCATCGCTTCCGGTGGAGTCGCATCCCTGGAAGATATCCGGCGTTTAAAGGTCCTCGAGAAGGATGGCGTGGAGGGGGTTATCGTCGGCCGAGCGCTTTATAGTGGGGCCTTCACGCTCAAAGAGGCGATAGCGGTCGGGGCGGCAGATTAGGCTTAACAAGGAGCGATCGGGCGATCTTCGCGCGCGGATCGGTTGAGTTCCCTACTCGATCCTCCACAAATAGAGCGTGTGTTGATGCAGGGCGCCGCCCGGCCTTTTTTCAATTTCAGGCAGTTTTTCGACCCTCGTTGGAGTCCAGCCCTCGATGCCATAATCATGCGCTACGACCCGCGCGCCCGGTTTTAATTGTTGCTGGAGAATAGGTCGCAACTTGGCGTTGAACCAAGGAAGCATATAGAGGGTAATGACGGTTGCCGGCGTGACATCGACTTTCAGGGCGTCCTCTAAACGAAATTCTGCCAGGTGGCTTACGCCCTCCTCTGCGGCCTTCTTACGCGAGAGTTCAACCAGTTCACGATCCATTTCAATCCCCACGCCTCTAGCCCCGTATTTTTTCGCCGCCCTGATCACGATCCTTCCGTCCCCGCTGCCTAAGTCATAGACGATGTCTCTTTCGTTGACCTCGGTCAGCTCTAACATTCGATCAACCACCTCAATGGGTGTAGGAACAAAGGGAATTTCCTCTATGGTCCACAATGGTTGATGATAAAGCCCTACCGCTGCGGCCAAGTAAGTAACGATCCAAAGAGGCTTCATGGCTGATTTAAAGACTAATACAAACGCATTAAGTCATGTTACATTATCGTCGATCCAGCGTGAGATGCTTCACTGCGTTCAGCATGACAAAAAGAGTGTCATTCTGAGCGCAAGCGAAGAATCTCATTCTTTTTAATGTCACTTTGTTTATTTCGTTTGTATTAGTAGTACAATCCCCGTGCACAATTGAGAAATCCTTTATCAGTCTCACCAAGACGCGTCAACGAAGCGTCGCCGATTTTGGGGTTTGTAATTCCCAAGAATTCGCGTTATTTAGGACGAACGTGGAAACTCCTGCGGAGATGACTTCAAAGGCCCGGCTCCCCCTTTCGGTACCATTCTTTTACGGCTGGGTGGCGGTATCACTGAGCTTTCTCTCGACTTTGGTCGGCGCTGGCATCCGCTCTGCCCCTACGGTCTTTATCCATCCTTTGGAGATGGAGTTCGGATGGAGTCGGACAGCGATCGCCTTTGGGATAAGCGTCAATCTCCTTCTCTACGGTCTTGCCGCCCCCATTAGCGGCTGGCTTCTCGATCGTTTTGGTCCTCGGCGTGTCATGCTGGGAAGTCTGGGGTTTATGGCCGTAGGCGTCGGCTTGACAACCGTCATGCAAGAATACTGGCACCTCGTTTTTCTCTGGGGGGTTGTCATCGGTCTGGCGGCCGGGGGAACGGCTTCCGTGCTTTCAGCAACGGTTGCCAATCGCTGGTTTGTCGCGCGCCGCGGGCTTGTGCTTGGTATCCTCAATAGCGCCAACTCAACGGGTCAGCTCATCTTTCTTCCCCTTATGATGACGGTTATCGTGACTGTAGGGTGGCGTGGAGGCTCTCTGCTTCTCTTTGCCGTTGCCCTTGGGATTATACCGCTGGTGGCGCTGTGGATGCGTGATGATCCGGCCGATGTTGGGTTGGTACCTTATGGTTCAGCTCAAACGTATGATCCCGCTCAGCCGCTGGGATCATCGGACAAATCCGAGCGAGTTCCGCTTCTGCATGCCTTGAAATCCTCAACCTTCTGGCTTCTAGCGGGAAGCTATTTTGTTTGCGGCGGCACCGCCAACGGACTGGTGGGAACACATCTAATCCCCCATTCGATCGACCGTGGGATACCGGAAATTGCCGCGGCCGCAACCGTTGGGGTCATGGGAGGACTCAACTTCGTTGGCACGACGCTTTCCGGGTGGATGATTGACCGAGTGGCTCCAAAAAAGTGGCTTGCGCTTGTCTTTGCGTTGCGCGGTCTTTCGCTATTTATCTTGCCGTTTGTCAATGACTTTTCTGGCCTCTTTGTTTTTGCCGTGATCTATGGGCTGGACTGGTTTGCCACGGTGGCGCCCGTAATTGCCATAACGTCTGATACCTTTGGCAAACGCTCCGTTGGCAGCATCTATGGATGGATCTTTCTTTTTCATCAGCTTGGAGCCGCTTTGGCGGCAACGGGTGCTGGAGCGATCCGTGTCTGGACGGGCCAATATCATTATGCTTTCCTGACGGGTGGTGTGATGGCCATGATTGCGGCATGCCTGGCGCTGAGTATCCGGACCCCGCGCCAACAACCTCAGGTGAGCCCGATGGTCAGCCAGACGGTCGGTGCCTGAATTCAACTCTCCTTTTCGGAAAATCCGGGTCAATCGTATTCTGTGAAGTTAGAGACCCGCCATTGGTCTGCTTCTTTGCGCGCTGCGATGAGCCAGCGCCGTTTAAACTCAGGGGCATCTTCCGCCCGGATCGTACCCTCGTAGAGAAAAGAGGCGCGCCGCTCCCCTTCCTTTTTTTCCAGGAGACGGTAATGGACCCCGGGCTTGCGCGTCGCGGCGTCGATGATCTGACCGGAGGTTAAGCGAATCTCCTCATTAATCTTTTCTAAAGCGATACCGACGGAATATTCCTTTGCCTTCTGAAGGTCGATGCGCACGTAGTGCTGGTCAACAAACTCTTCCACCACGCCCTGTGCGCTGCGCAGATCCCTCCGGCAGGCTCCGAATAGAACGGCCAGTAAGCATAGAGACAAAGCGATTCGGGCAGAGACCTTTGCCATCGGTTTTACTGCAAGTGTTGCGTCATCCAAGCGAGAGATTCTTCGATCGCGGTTGTCAGCAGACTGGGGTCTGAGAAACGGTGGTCCGCCCCCTTTAAGATGCGGATCTTCTTGGGACCCCGGAGCTGGGCGTAAAGTTCCTCCGCCTCCTCCACCGGGACCGTTTCATCCGCGTCACCATGGAGGATCAGCACGGGACATGAGATTTTTTTCGCGGCCCCGGGAACATCGATCTTTTTCAGGTCGTCGAGGAGGGAGACATTGATCCGCCGTCCATGGTAAAGGATGTGCCCCAATCGGCGCCAGTTCTCGACCTCTTCCCGGGTCAGCAGTTTATCGGTGATTTTTTCCGGATGGAACGGAGCCGCTATGGTTACCAGGTTGGCCACCCGCGGCTCTTCGGCGGCAAACAGGAGGGCAACGGTCCCCCCCATGCTGGAACCCAAGATACCGATCTTGCGAGCCGGATACCGGCGTATATGGTTAAAAGCTGCTTTCAAATCCTGAACTTCGCCGCTGTAGGTGATCTCTTCGAATTTTCCGCCTGACTCCCCGGCGCAGGCAAAGTCAAAGCGCAGAGCGAGAACGCCTTTTTGCGCCAGCGCGCGGCCCAAGGTGACGAGCTTCTCGCTCTCTTTGTTGGATTCCATGCCATGGCAGAGGATCGCGGCGGCAGAAAATGTGCTCCCGGCCGGATAGTGGAGGACCCCTTTTAGGATTTGCCCCTGGTCATTGGGAAAAGTGACTCGCTCTTCACGTTCCATTTCGGGCTATAAATTTGAGACAGGTTGAGAAACGCATAACACATTTTGTCCGGGGCCGAAAGTGCGTCTCGAAGCGGATTTTGTTTTCAATAAACGCATGGTATGGTAAGATAAAAAGGTTTTATAGAGGCCAGTCGTGGAGGATCTGATCGAACAATTCGGGAATTATTTGCGCGTCGAGCGCAATCTTTCTCCTCACACTGTGAGAAATTATTTGAGCGATCTTAAGCAATTTCAACAATTTCTGCACCAAGAGGGACTGTGCCAAGGTAAAGGAAAAAAGATCAAGGTCCAGGAGGTGGACCATAACGTCGTGCGCGCCTATCTTGGGGCCTTGGCCAAGGTTTGCCGCAAGAGTTCGATCGGCAGGAAGCTTGCCGCTCTGAAAGGATTTTTTCGCTATCTCGTCAAAGAGCGGCATATAACTCGAGATCCCCTGTTATTGTTTGCCACTCCCAAACAGGAAAAGCCGTTACCGGTTTTTCTCTCGATCGATGACATCTTTCGCCTGTTGGGCAATGTCCAGGGGGTCGATGTCCTGGAGATCCGGGACCGCGCCATCTTGGAGGTTCTTTACTCTACGGGGGTGCGGGTAAGCGAGTTGGTTGGTCTAAACTGGGGTGATATCGACTTCCGCTTGGGCATTCTCAGGGTTCTGGGAAAGGGGTCCAAGGAAAGAATCGTTCCGGTTGGCGAGGTGGCGCTTCAGGCGCTTCGGGATTACGGCGTCGAGCACGGTAAGAGATGGGGTCGAGCGGCAAAGGGAGAAGCGGCGGTTTTTCTGAACCGTCTGGGCGGAAGGATGACGACCCGAAGCGTTGCTCGGGCGGTGGAGAAGCACCTGCGGGGGACCGGGATCCCGGTGCGAGTGGGGCCGCACGGGCTGCGTCACACCTTTGCCACGCATCTGCTGAATAGCGGCGCCGACCTGAGGGTGATTCAGGAACTATTGGGGCATGCCAGTCTCTCCACGACCCAGCGGTATACTCACGTGAACCTGGAGCAGCTCACAGCGGTCTATGATCGGGCCCATCCAAGGGCCTAAGGCAAGAAAATCGAGGATGGAAGATAATGGAAGATAGAGGATAGAAGATGGCGATCCTCGATTCTCAATCCTCTATCCTCAGCCAGTTTTATGTTTAAGGGTACAACCATATTGGCGGTCCGTCATAAAGGAAAGGTCGTGATGGTGGGCGACGGGCAGGTAAGTCTCGGGCAAACGGTGCTCAAGCACACCGCCCGTAAGGTGCGCAGGCTCTATCATGACCGGGTTATCGCGGGTTTTGCCGGGGCGACCGCGGATGCCTTTACCCTCTTTGAAAAGTTCGAGGCCAAGCTGGAACAGTTCAACGGCAACCTCAAACGCTCGGCGGTGGAGCTGGCCAAGGATTGGCGCACGGACCGTGTCCTGAGAAGATTGGATGCCTTGTTGATCGTCGCGGATGCCGAGGATTCCCTGGTGATCTCAGGGAGCGGGGATGTGGTAGAGCCGGATGACGGCGCCATCGCGATCGGCTCCGGGGGAAATTTTGCCTTGGCGGCAGCCCGGGTTTTGATCAAGCATACCCAGATGGATGCGCGCGCGATCGCGGAAGAGGCGATGCATACAGCAGCGGCGATCTGTGTTTACACGAATGACCAGTTAACCTTCGAAGAGTTGCCTTAGCTTTATGAAAGATCCCCGAAGAGAAGAGTTGATAGAAACGGCGTCCGCCTCCTCCCCCGCCCCGGTGATGACGCCGCGCGAGATCGTGTCGGAACTGGACCGCTATATCGTGGGGCAAAACGATGCGAAGCGCGCGGTTGCGATCGCGCTGCGCAATCGCTGGCGGCGGCAGCTGGTGCCGGAAGATCTGCGCGAGGAGATCGCGCCGAAAAACATCATCATGATCGGACCGACCGGGGTGGGTAAGACCGAGATCTCCCGCAGGTTGGCCAAGCTGGCGCAAGCCCCCTTCATCAAGGTGGAGGCCTCCAAGTTTACCGAGGTGGGCTATGTGGGGCGGGACGTGGAATCTATTATCCGAGACCTGACAGACCTCGCAGTCAATATGGTCAAAGAGGAAGAAAAACAAAAGGTGGAGATCCGGGCAAGAGAGCTGGCCGAAGAGAGAATATTGGATCTCCTGTTGCCCCCTCTTCAGGCGAAAAAACCCGAGGACGATGCCGGGGAGGCGGGGCGGGTTCAGGGGACAAGGGAGAAGCTCAAGAAGATGTTGCGCGAGGGAAAGCTCAACGAGCGCTTCATCGATATTGAGATGACGCATGCGATGATGCCCATGATCGAGGTCCTGACCCCGCAGGGGATGGAGGGGATGGAGTTCAACCTCAAAGAGATGTTTTCAAACCTCCTCCCTAAGCGGACGAAAAAAAAGACCGTGAAGATCCCGGAGGCCATGGAAATCCTGACCCAGGAAGAAGCCGGCAAGCTGATCGATATGGATAAGGTGATTGGTGAGGCGACCCGGAGGGTGGAACAATCGGGTATTGTCTTTATCGATGAGATCGACAAGATCGCGGGCCGAGAGTCAACCCATGGTCCCGATGTCTCCCGCGAGGGGGTGCAGCGGGACTTGCTGCCGATTGTAGAAGGCTCGACGGTAAACACCAAGTACGGGATGGTAAGGACCGATCATGTTCTCTTCATCGCGTCGGGGGCCTTCCATAGCACCAAGCCTTCGGATCTGATCCCTGAATTCCAGGGCCGTTTTCCGATCCGCGTGGAGCTCAGTTCCTTGGGAAAGGAGGACTTTTTCCGAATCCTGACGGAGCCAAAAAATGCGCTGATCAGGCAGTATATGGCGCTGCTGGAGACGGAAGGAATCAATCTATCTTTCCGCGATGACGCTGTTGTAGAGATATCCCGGATCGCGGCTGAGGTAAACGAGAGGATGGAGAACATCGGGGCGCGACGGCTCCATACCGTCATGGAGAGATTGTTGGATGAGATCTCTT
>Ga0209212_1002158_pt1 | contig 28966 bp, 23 predicted proteins | sample RifGroC2_FD_183996 | JGI IMG/M metagenome (GOLD analysis project Ga0209212, IMG submission 183996) | Groundwater microbial communities from Rifle, Colorado, USA - Groundwater C2 (SPAdes) (version 2) | ecosystem: Environmental > Aquatic > Deep subsurface > Groundwater | place: Rifle, Colorado... | reverse complement strand
TGTGCCTGCCTGCGTGCCGGACGGCATTCCGGCAGGCAGGCGTTTAATTGCACGACCGACGACGCTAAGCAGTTTAAAAGCAGTCCGCTAAGACATGTCGCAATCGTTGGCGTGCGTGGCGGACGGATTCGATCATGCCTGCCTGCCGGCAGGCAGGCGTTTAAATTCCCGCACAAATTCCACAGTGATGGGGATTGTTTTCACTTCACGTGCGAGGAATTTGTGGAATGTGGGCTGGCAGATTAAAGCGGGGAGTTTCGATTGCGCCAAAGTTCTCTTTTGTTACTTTTTCCCGCAACAATAATAACTTATGAAAGAGCGGGATCCCGTACGGCGGGACTCTTACAAGAGAAAAGTAAAATTACGTTGAAAAATGGTCGAGTGTGCACCAGGGATCAGCAGTCTCCACAAACCGCGAAAACCCCCCCTCCTTAATACGCCCCCTTCCCAAACAACACCACCGGAACCGTTGCAAAGAGAATCTCCAAATCGAAGAGCATCGATTGATTCTCTGTGTAGTAGAGATCGAGAAGGACCATTTCACGAAAACCGACATGGCTTCGTCCGGAGATCTGCCATAAACCGGTAATACCCGGTTTTAGTTTTTCGCGATCTTTGATCGCCTCCCAGAATTCCGGTTCCTCTTTCACTTTTTCAAAATCCTTCACCGGCAGAGGTCTGGGACCAACGAGACTCATGTCACCCTTGAGTACGTTCAAAAGTTGCGGGAGCTCGTCGATACTATAACGGCGAATAAATCGACCAACCTTCGTCCGACGGGGATCATTCTTCATCTTGAAAAGTGCACCGTCTGTCTCATTGTTGAGATAGAGACTATCTTTGAGTTCGTCGGCGTTCTTGATCATGCTGCGGAATTTGTGAAAATAAAAAATCTTTCCGCCCTTTAGGGCACTCCGCTTTTGCTTGAAAAAGATAGGACGACCAGATTCCCAGTGTATTGCCAGCGCTGTTACGACAAATACGGGTGAAAGAAGCGTGATGGCTATAATGGCACCAACGATATCGAATCCTCGCTTCATAATGCGTTTGAGAAGATCGACCCTCGTCCTCGGCGGGGCATACAAGGTGATACCCGCGATATCATGAACCCTGGCATAGTTCATCAGTTCGTCGGATTCAGGAGAAAGCACCTTGAGCTTGATCCTTTTCTTTTTGCAGATATCGATGAGCTCCGAATATCCGTTCGTAATAAACTTCGGAGAAGGAATAAATGCCCTGTCGATTTTCTCTCTTTTAACGACCTCCTCAACCTCCTTCAGTGTGTAGTGCTGCAAAGGCAGTATCTCTTTGCCGTCGTGGCGGCGTTTGGAGACATATCCTTTAACATTATAGCCGAGTTCCGGGAATCCCGTGAATCGATCGAAAACCTGCATGCCGCCATTCTCATAACCTACTATCAATACATTGTGGACACCGAATCCTCTCTTCTGCATCGCAGCATTGAATTGGAAAAGAAGATATCGATACAAAGTATAAAACGCAGGTAGGATAATGAAGAACGGGAAAATGAATCCCCGTTGGTAGTCCGTTACTTTGAACGCTGTAAAGGAGGCAAGAGTAATAAGAAAAGTGTAAAAATACGCTTTCCCTGCGATCCGATTCTGTTGCCGAAGGTTGCTGTGAAAAGATGCCCTGTAGAGACCAAGAAATGGCCCAACGAAGAGCACGACAAGGGTTACATAGCCCACGAAGAATTCGAAGAATGCTTCGCTGACGGAAGGGAAAAGAGGGATGACATAGAGAAAAAGCGCTGCGAACGCTGCGCTTGAGACAATGGCAAGTACATCAACGAACAGGGCTACAAACACGTAGATACTGCGCCAATTCCGCTTTATTAGGTTTTCGATCGACTTCACTGTCCCCTCTTGGGTTCTTGGGAAACGGGGTTTTTAATCTAGTTCATGATTGTCTAAAAGGCAAGCAAGGAGATGGTCGGTGAGGCGCATTCGCCTCCGCCACTGGAGAAAATACAACGGGAATGGGGAAAAGTTTATGATCCTTATCCCACAGAAGACAAGCAGATACGTGAAACTCGCGGTGCCAGTTGAATCGACTCTTGAGCGAACTCGCGCCATTCGACCGCAAAACCCTATTTCAACAGGATCATTTTCCTGGTCTGGACGAACAAGGAGTTTGGCGAATTCGCGCCCGAAGCCACAAGACGATAGATGTATACTCCCGAAGACGCTCTTCGACCAGACAAATCGATCCCCTGCCATTGGACATCGTAGTAACCGGGCCTCTGCCTTTCATCTTTCCTGTAGACGAGCTGACCAAGCATGTCGAAGATCTCCAGACGAACGTCTGCATCTTCAGGCAATCCGTATACAATTGTCGTGCTTGGATTGAAGGGATTCGGAAAATTCTGTTCCAAGAGAAATTTCTCGGGAATCGACGAGGATAGCAGAGAATTGCCGAATTTAATCGCGGAAGTTCTGAAATAGAACGAATCTACCCTGACCGTTCCATCCTCGGCTCGAACGGCCCGAATAGTCCATTTGTAGGTGGAGTTAGGTTGGAGCCGATCCATGATGGGGAGAGTCGTCGTCGTGTCTTGAATTCCTGAAACCAGACTATCAAATGCCGGCCCTTGAATCCGAAGTTCGCGAGTGAGAGTCCCCGACCTGAACAAAGGAGGCCAAACGAAGCGAATAGGCTCCCTTGGAATCTTCAGTTCAATGGTATGTTCATCTACAGGAATAACCCACTGAACATCTTCGACCATTTCAGGCAAGATCCTTATCTCAAAGGACTGCTCAGTAACTTCACCAGCCTGGTCGGACACATGGATGATGACTGGGACATCATTATGGGAGGATGCCGGCACCACGCCGGAAAGAAGGCCCTTCGTGGATTCAATCTTGAGCCATTCATGCCCTTTCCCGATTGAGTATCTTAGTATGTCCCCAAAGAGGGTGTCCTGGTCAGTGGCAGTCACTCTGTACCAATAGAGTGATCCACCCGCTACGCTGTCAACCGGCAACGAAACAATCTTCGGACTATGGTTCACATGTTTCACGCGCAGCGGAAATCTCTGCTCCACTATTGCGCCGCTGTCATCACGCGCCATGATCACCAGGAGAGTATCGTTTACGTTTGTTGCTGCCGGAACTCCGGTAATGCTTCTGCTTGAACTGTCGAACCTCAACCATGATGGCATCGCTGCAACACGATAACTTACTCGATCGCCAAACAACAGGCTGTCTGTGTCTGTGGCGCGAACCTTGTACGAATAAGGGGAATCCTCAAAGGCAACCGTGTCGGGCACCGAGACAAAAGTGGGCGGATGATTCACATGCTGAATTCTCAACGGTGCTTGTCGAACAACAGAGCCCCCCGCTCCATCGTGCACGAGAACAGCCAGTAGGGTATGGCCGACATTGATCCCCCTTGGAGTTCCCGATATAGTTCCGGAAGATGAATCAATGCTAAGCCAGGAGGGGCGAACGGGCAGAGAATAGGTCAGCAAATCTCCAAAGAGAGTATCGACGTCAGCGGCTGTGACCCGATAATGATACTCCGCATCTTCATAGGCAATACTGTCGGGCGATCCGGAAATGGTCGGCGAATGATTGATATGGACGACACTCAAAGTATATGCCTGCTGGTCGAAGCCGCCTTTTCCGTCATCAACCCGGACAACAATCGCTTTCTCCCCTACATCGAAAGCCCCGGGAACGCCTGACATCATTCCGTCGGAACCGTCGACAGAGAGCCACGAGGGCCCCTCAACAATGCTGTAATGAAGCGTATCGGCAAAAAGGGTGTCGACATCAGAAGCAACGAGTGTATGTGTATAAAGAGAATCCTCCAGAGCAAGGAGACCAGGGGAAGAAATAAAGCCCGGCGCATGATTCGTGTGGAATACTTTCAAATTGAATGATTGCTGAACTGCGCCTCCGACACCATCCTCAACGACGACCGTCACAGTTGTGTCTCCCACATCAAACGCCTCAGGTACTCCCTCTAGAATCCCTGAACTGCTGTCAATTGCCAACCAATACGGAGAGACTGAAGTCTTATAACGAAGAATATCACCAAACACGGTGTCTTTGTCTGCGGCAACAACGCGATAGATGAGAATTGAATCTTCCCACGCAACAGAATCCGGAAGATTCGTTATTGCTGGAGGATGATTCACATGGTTGACCTTAAGTCTAAACCGCTGGGTTGCTACCCCCCCACGATTGTCGTAGGCCTCGATGCACATGATTGTATCTCGTGCATTAACCCACACAGGAGTGCCTGATACAACTCCCGAAATACTGTCAATTGTGATCCAACTTGGCGGATCGACAAGGCGAAACCGAATGATGTCTCCAAAAAGTTCAGCGTCTTGGTCGGTTGCCGCGACTAGATAATCGTACACCTGGTCTTCCGCTGCAACTGTATCAGGCGAGGATATCACTTCCGGGGAGTGATTAACGTGCTGAATTAATAGCTTGTAGGTTTGAGTGCTGGATCCCCCCATGTTATCGTAAACCTCTATCGTTACAACAGTATCAGGAAGGTTGTGCATAAGCGGAACACCGTAAACCAACCCCGTCGTCGAATCGATCGAGAGCCAGGTAGGACTATCTATCAAGCGATACCTTACATAATCTCCGAAATTTACACTGTCTGCATCATGTGCGACCGAGCGATACACATAGGCGCTGTCCTCTACAGCCTGTGTGTCTGGTATTGAAACAAAGACAGGCAAATAGTTTTCCAGCCTTTGAATTGATGCGCCGTTTTTTAGTAGAAGAACATTCCCATTTCCACTGCGGTCCAGAACAGAGTCGGCCTCTCGGTCAAAGGCCCAATATGCAGTGATCGCTGGATTTCCGAGTGGAATACCCGACGCCATTCCTTCTCGGATTTCACTTTCTGTTCGGACGGTCCGCCAAACTCGAAATTCGTCTACTAAGCCAGCGAAGTAAGAAGTGCCGAGCTCCTCTGTGCCTATTTGGAAGTTGGCAGAATTTATGACTGCAGCCCGGTAGTCTTGATAGGTTCGAGCCGCAGCTGGTAGACCATCAAGATAAAGGGCGAGATTTAGCCCATCATACGTTACAGCAATGTGATGCCAGGACTGTAAGAGGGAATCGACCCTCAATGGGAGAATTACTGACCTCATTCCGTCGATCGTACTGAGCCTGAATAATGGTGTCATCGGTCCACCGCCGAACGAACTGGAACTGTGGCTAAGAACAAATGAATAGCCACCTGACTGTTCCACTTCTGTATCGAACCGAGGAATGATTCCGTGTCCTTGTTCAAAGTTCATGGGCATGAAATAGACATAGCGACCGTCATAAATCGCTCCTTCGAATCCACGTAGACGACTATCATAGACTGTAAGATCGTAAGTGCTCCACGCCGTCACCTGAGAGAAGTCCTCGATTCTGGTGTCGAATCGCAAAACCGTGCCTAGACGCCCCCCGTAACGATCATACATGGGGGGGTAATATACGTAACGCCCATCGTATACAGGCCCAACAAATCCCCTCATCGTGGTATCAACATTTGTGACTCTAAAACTATGCCACGCGGTGCTATCCAAGAACTCCCCCTTCGTGTCATAGCGAAGAGCGACTTCAGAGGACGGCGAGAAATAAATGTACCTTCCATCGAAGGTCGCACCGTAGATTGAATGGACATTTTGAGATGCGCCGCTGTACAGAAGCCACGAGGACGAATCGAAGAAATCAAGATGAGTATCGTATCTCAACACGGCACCCTGATGAGAACACATATAGACATATCTGCCATCGAAAATCCCTCCGAAGAATCCCTCTGGAACAATATTCGAAACATTCTTGATATCCCAGGAATTCGAATCCTGAAAATTGAGTTTTGTATCTAATCGGAGGACATTCCCGTGCGGACCAAAGCCATTTGGAACGAAGTACACATATTCACCGTCATACACAGCCCCCGTGAATCCCTTTACATCGTTCAACCCGTTCTCATTTTCGGCGTTGTATACATCCCACGAGCCTTCGTCCGAAAACGGCCCGTTGGTATCATATCTCAGTATCTTCCCATAGTATACCCCTCCGTGGTGGAGGGGAACAAAATACACGTACCTCCCATCGTACACTGCTCCCTCCAATCCTGCAATTTCATATCCGTCTTCGCTCTCCGCGTCGTAAACCTCCCACGCCGATGCGTCATCGTACTTTTGGTCAGTGTCGTACCGTAGGACTCTCCCGGAATGAGGGTACGTTCCACTGGTTGGGCCCTTCCACCACGGTGAAAAATATATGTACCTTCCATCAAAGACAGCCCCCACGAATCCTTTGATGCCGTTTCTTCCATCTGCATTTGTAACATCCTGAAATTGCCAAGACCCTGGGTTCGTAAAACTATTAGTCGCCTCATTCTTGCGCTTAGAAAAGAGAATCTGATATTGATTATTCCATCTAGACATTGTTGGCTTAAACCAACATTCAAAGGTCATGCTATCGAGGGTATCAAGACTCGAATTACCGACAGTAGTAGCGTAATCCTGAATCTCATTGAGGTTCAAAGCGGCACCATACCTCTGAGAGAATGCTGTCTGAACGAATAGAAAGTTGACAAACAAAAGTATGTATATCCGTCGAGGTGATCTTTTCAAATTACATCTCCACGATCTCAATCTAATTGCCACACTGTCCCTGAAGGTGGGGGAAACCTTGACATGTTCCAACACAATTGCAGGAATCCCTATGCGGGGCCATCACCGCTTCTCACGTCTCAGCGTCTTTTTGAGTGTGTTCGGCGATCGAATTTCGGGTGGGAAACAAACTGACAAATTCTAGCGATTGCCTCCCCTTACCTGCTTGAAAAGATAAGAAAATTTCTCTGTAATTACACCAATTCGAAATCGTTTCTCAGCATAACTCCTGCCATTATTGCCTAACCTCATCCGAAGTTCCCTGTCATGCAGCAACGAGTCTATTTTATCAATCACTTTTTGCGAATTGCCCGGTTCCACGCAATAGCCTGCGTTCGATTCTTTAAGGATTCGGCAAATCAGATTGTCAGAGGGCGCCGAAACGACTACTGGTTTGTTTGAGCATATGTAAGTTAACACTTTGGAGGGAACGGAATACACCGCCGAGTCTTTCTCAAGAAGTGCCACAAGCACATCTGCCGTGGAAAGAACCGCAGATAGATCGCTGAAGGCTTGAAATGGGAGGACCATAGCGTTTTGCAGTTTGTGCTCCCGAATTTTCTGGAGAAGATAGTTGGCCCCTATTCCTTCGGAAACGATCACCGTGCTAATTTCAGCCCTGTCCCTGTAGTGAAGGGCAATATCCATCAGCACTCGAGGGTCATGTTTCAATCCCAATGTTCCTGAGTAAACGATGCATGTCTTGTTGTGCAACTCCTTTTGAAGCGCCCAATAGTTCTCCTTTGGCAGCATTTGTATTTCGTCTATCGGACCCCAATTTTCAATCACAGATACCTTATGAGATTCTATACCCCACCTTGTCAACACAGGCAGGAAATCTTCCGTAATAACAATAACATGATCACTCGCTTTTAGATTATGTCTTTCAATTTGGATAAACATCTTACCTATGAATGATCCAAGAAATGAAAGTTTTCTCTGAAGGATATTCTGCATGGCAATACCATACAGATCTTGGCACCACAATATGAATTTGACCCCGATTACATTGCAGTGAGCCCGGATCCTGTCCAACGCAAAAAGAGGTGTGTTACAGCACAAGAATATATCAGGATGGAAGTCATTAATTAAGCTAATGATTTCTCTGGCGTACTCATGCTCCTGTCTTCTCCGCTTGAAGAGCGAGTATTTGTTGAAATCACTTTTATAACGAATCCCCCTAATTCTGAGGTTAGCCACTGCCTTGCTGCCTGGGCTAAGATTGCCCTTCGGGCTTTGAAAGTTTATGGGATACGAATACATTACTTCGTATCCAACGTGAGCGAGAGCTCTACCCAGTTGAATCGTAAACGGATGCCCTGAATGGTCATTCAAAAAGACTCTCATAAAGAGGATACGGTCTTCATTCAGCGATCAATTAATCCCTTTTGAGCATAAAGTGCATCAATTTGCAGAATTGTCCCACCTCGTCCTAACAAGGTCCCTAACAGAGTTGTTATGCTGAAGCCTTTCGATCTCAAGAAATCGTTGACTTCGTCAAATAGTGGCTCCCGTTCGTACATCGGCTGGAAAGACATTTCAACCAAAATGAAGTCGATTTGAGAAAGAATTTGCGTAGATCCTTTTACCACCTCAAGCTCAAAACCTTGCACGTCTAGTTTTAGTAATGACGGTCTCCTTAGCTTTTCTTGAATTACTTTGTCAAGCCTTCTTACGTTCACCTTGACACTCTCTCGAATAATCGCCTCAGGAAAATGAAAGGTATGGATCTCAGAAGGCCTGTGAAATGAAGACGCCAAATCATATCCGCTCAAAAAGAAATCCAGCTGCCTTTCTTCTGAGCCTAACCCAATATTAAAGATCTCAATATTCGGTAATTGCTTCACATTTTCTGCCAGTTTCTTAAAGGCTGACGGATGGGGTTCGTAGGAATAAATATGGGCCTCGGGGAACATAAGTCTCGATGCAACTGTGAATTGACCTTTGTTGGCACCGACGTCAACTATTGTCCCAAGTGAGGAAGAAAGGTGTCTCATCCCAGATACAAGTTCTAAAGATGAAATCGAACGAGCCCTATTCATCCAATAAGACAAATTACAGATGGGCTCATCTGCTATTTTGACGAGCCGAGCAAGATTCATAAATAGACTTTTCTTCAAGCGGGATGGTCCCAATGCTATTTGTTGAAATCGCGCACACCTGGCGAAAGAATTGAATCCAACAACTTATCGAGCACCTCGGAATCCCGTCTTCTCAGTTGTATGTACAGTTCGCGCGCTTTGATTTGTTCTTTTTCCAATTCCTCTGGATGCACAAAAAGCTGTGAAAGCTTTTGTGTGGCTTGGGATTCGAATTCTTCATTGCGAAATGACCAGCCAGTCGGCATGAGTACCTCCGGCATGCACCCTCGCGCACAAGCAAAGAACGGCACACCTGATGCCAACGATTCAACCATCACTAGTGGATAAGCTTCGGTCAAGGTCGAAGGAAATACGAAGACATCAATCCCTCTGTACCAAGTCCTCTTTTGCTCCCCAACGATTGCACCGGTAAATGTTACTCTACTTCCGTGACTCTCGATCAGGTCTTCAATCGCAGACGCGACTTCATGTTCGGCGGTTCCGGCCACCTTCAGCCGCACATTGAATCCGACCCTCACTAAATCTTCAAATATATCTATGAGGCGAAAGAAACCCTTTTCCCTCGACAAATTTGAAAGTAAACCTATCGTCAAGCCTCCAGTAACTTTCGACTGATTCTCTTCTGGAGAACTGGACCAGCTCGTAGGGAGAATCCAAGAGTTCCCGACCACGCGCCACGACTGTTCCTTAAGGTTAGGATATAGCTCATTCATCACCTGCGCCATTTTGCTACAAAGAAATAAATGTGTCAGATTGCCATGCAGGGAAGTCATAAGGTTCATATACCTGTCTGCAGTCTCGACATATTTAAATGAATGATGGTGTAAGACAACGACGGCCCCCAATAGGCAACTTGTCTTAACATAGAGAAGGTCAAAACGAAGAGCCGCCCCAGCTGAAAGGCCGATGTAAACTAACGACCGGCCTCTCCCTTCTCGAAGAATCGATGTAACGAGAACAACGTAGCCTCGGCAAAACACCAAAAGCCTTGAGAAAAGATAAAACATTCGCTTCATCGTCCTTCTTTTGGCAGCATAGTAGCTCCCTAAAACGTGTACTGATGTGTCGATCCTCTTGGTTCGTTTGATTCTGGACTGAAATAATTCGTGCATGAGTGAATTGACAAATGCAGCTCCATGTATGGGATAAGGAAAAGTCCCTACAACTATTACTTGAGCCAAGGCTGATTTCATTAGATAACCCAGTAGCCTCGATAATATTGTCCCGCTATGTCTAGGACAGGTTTACTGATTTCCCAAATGTAGAGAACTCCCCTCTTTATAAATATCCCTTCAACCTTCTTTCCTTAAACAATCTGTAACAAAGCATATGCACGTATCCACCATTGACAATTTGCAGCGCGAAGTAACTCAATCTTGCACAATGCCTCAAAAAGCTTGGGCCGCGATAAGGAGCGTATCTAAGTTCGATAGACTCTGCATCTCTACTGCATATTTGATGCCAGTATGCCGATGCACCCTTTTGGTCTTCATGTCGTCTGAATGCACTGAGGAATTTGTTTATCTTGATAAACTTGGCCCCACTTTGCATGAAGCGAAGAAAGAGATCTTTATCAAAAGCGTATTGCAGTTGGAGATCTACTCCGCCAACTTTCTCGTACAGACTTTTTGTAAAGAACGTTCCAGGTTGACACATGATCGGACCAAGGCTCCACGATATCCACCTCACGTGCACAGGCGTAATCTTCTTCTCGCGAACGCGGCTCTGGGCATCAATGACAAAATAGTTACCAAATACAACGGCGTCCTTTTTCTTCCTCGCCCACACACGAACAACTTCACTTACACATCCAGGCAATAGAATGTCATCCGAATTGATGTATGTCACCAAATCACCATTCGAAATGGACAAACCCTGTGCCACGGCATCCACTTGCCCTTTGTCAGGTTTGGAATGCCAATAGTAAATATGATTCTGAAAGCGCTCAATGATCTCTTTCGAATTATCCGTTGAGGCTCCGTCGATGACAATCAACTCAATCTTGGGATAGTCTTGTTGAATAATCGAAGAAAGGGTTTCGGAGAGGAAATCTCCCTGGTTCCTTGTGGGGACTACAATCGACACCAAGGGGAACGCCTGATCATCAATGCTTTTTATGCTAACATTGGACGACTTCATCCGCTCGGATCTTCATTTCTAATAGTTGGCCTGAACAAACATTGGGGCAATGGCAATACTCCGAACAAAGCCCATAAAGAAAAACGTAACGGCAAAATACACGACGGGTCCTTGGATCACTGGCTCTGCAATATAGGCGAAGAGAATCGCCATCCCTGTGCAAAGGAGGTACATGCGGACAATCTTGGGAACTCGCTTATCTCGCAACACTCGAATAAGGCACCCGCGTTGTCGAACAAAGAATGCAATGCACAGAATCATCGGGAACCAACCACTAACTCGGAGAACATCGAACCAGAGATTGTGGAAGCTGCGGACTTCGAAAAGATTCTCAATTTGGATACCACCGAAAGGATAATAGAACATAACGGATAATGCGTGGATCCAGTAATCATATCGACTAGTCTGTACGCCCTGCTCAAATCGATACAAAAAGCCGGCAAAAAAATCGGACAGGTCAACTTTTGTCCAGATGAGCGCCGTTAAAACCACTACAAATGCAAGAAATTTGAGCGATGTACGAAATGTCCGATGGAATTCTCCATTCTTCGAAAGGAACACAACAGCCAGGAGAAAATTGACCATGAAGAGAAAGAAGGGGGTCCGATTACTTAAGACAACGTCGATAAACAGGGAGACAAGCGCAAGCCCCCCAAGAGCGGCAAGTATTGGAAACCAGAACCTCTGCTGGATATCCAAATTCCTCCGAAAAATCACCAAGGGAAGTAGACCTACCGAGAGATTAGTAAACATCCCAACCATCGCAACACCCATTTTGTAGTTCTCCGCGTTAGGGTCGTCGGTCCAGTAATTATGAATAATTCGCTTGATAACAATCTCCGCAAGATTGAATTCCTTGAATCCCAAACTTAAGCTCAATCCACAGTACGTAACCAGCCCTACTGTATATGAAAACAACAGAAACAAGGCATGATGGGAAGTTAACCCCTTATTGGCGGAGAAGAATTTCCAACCAGCAAGATATCCAAATACTGGAAGAAAGACGATCAGGACAAATGACCTGAAATCCAGGGTGTACTCACCGTTCAGGCCCCCGATAAGGAGCATCGACAACAAGAACGCGAAAAGGATACCACTGTCGGTATCTAAGATTCGATCTTGCGACCGCCGGATTATGTGGAAGCAGAAAACGAGGAAACACACTGGCGACAATTGCGGGATTGATAGTCCTGAAATGAACATTAGCAATGTCAGCCACAACAACCTCTTGTGATTCGTTTCTAGCGAGTAGCGGTCTCCTGCGGCATTGTTCATAGATTAAGGAATATCAATTTGCCTGTCTAGTTCGTTTTTTGTTCCAGTAATGCGCGTTTATAGACTGCAACTGTTTTTTCTGCAGTCCGCTGAATATTAAACTGTCTCAGCCGATTTAACCCTTTAGCTATAAGATCATGCCTCCGTTCTGTGTCAAGGGCAACCGTTTTAATCGCCGTGTACATTTCATCGGCGTCGTATGGGGAAAAGTAGACTGCAGCGTCCCCAGCCACTTCCGGCATCGAGCTAGTATTGCTGACGGCCACCGGGCAGCCTCCGGCAAAAGCCTCGAGAATTGGCAAGCCGAAGCCTTCATACTCAGAAGGAAAGACGAAGGCCCGGGCATGCGAATAGAGAAAAGCAAGGTCTTTATCGCTTGCATAGTAGAAAAGCACCTGGGCTTCGATTCCCTGCTGCCTGAACAGTTCTGCCTCCTCTGATGAGAACGGCTGCTCACCCGCACAAATTATGTGCAGACCACGCTCCGCCCGCAAAAGGGGCGAGACAGCAAAAGTAAACCTGCGAAAGTTTTTGTACCCATCCCTTTTCCCTACAAACAACAAGTAATCTTCAGGTATGCGAATTTCTGTCTCCCCTGGGGGAGGAACCGGCGAATATCCGAGATGCACCACACTTACCTTTTCTTGAGGGAGGCCGTAAATGTCAACAATGTCTTTCTTTGTGTTGTTTGAGATTGCAATGATCATGTTTGCTCGAAAGGCGAGTACCCGTTTGTCCTCGTTGACCCAATGAGATTTATTCTGTTGATGCTGGAATCGCTCATGGATCATATCATATATCGTTAGTACAAATGGCCGGCCATTCAGTTGGCTCACAAAATATGGAGAATAGTAGGTGGGGTGAAAAACATCAAACTTCCCGTCGCGCAGTGAACGCAAACTTTGCCTCATATTAATGGAACTTATTAATCTCGTTTTCCCACGAAATCGCAAATTGGGCAGAAATCGTGGAGTTGAAAAAGGGTGACTGGACCGGAGATGGAGATTGTTTGATAAGAGGACAGATAGGTCGGACTCGATACCATCAACTTCCGACAGCCCTAATAACAAATCACAAAAGTATCTGGAAATTCCCCCAACATTTTGTATCGAGAATATTTGGTGGTCAAACAAGACGCGCATTTTCGTATCTCCTTGGGTCCTCCGAGTCATCAGGCAACACAATGCCTACTTATTGTAGATTCCCCGCGCTTGACCTTTCATAATCCGCAAGTACTGTATCGGCTGCATCACGGTCGCGGGAAACAAGCAAAGAATAGTTGCCAAAATCACACCACCTGTTCCCATGTCAAAGTCTCTCGCGAGGATAATAGAAAGTGGAATGTTGATTAGCGCCGCTGAAAAAGATAGAGTAAGCTGAAGCCTGATTTTACTGATTCCGTTGAGGAAGAAAGAAAAGATGTTGTTCCAACCGCTCTGCAGAGTAAATATTCCCATTAGAATCGTCAAAGGAATTGGCACTTGCACCTGATCCGCGATCCAGATTCGATACAGCGACTCGGAAAAGATAATTAGGCTCATGACAACTGGAATGGTTGCTATCCATACGTAGATAGCCTTCCTAATCGTCTTCCGAATCCAATCAAGATCTGCGGTTGAATACGCATGAGTCACTGCTGACCAAATTGGGCCATAGGCGATTCGAAAGATGATGCCAACAATAACAAAATATCGAAAAGCAATGTTATATGGTGTGACTTCTTCTGGACCAAACAGTTGGGTTATAATGACATTTTGGGTTGTAAACAAAATAATCGCTGCTATCTGCAACAAAAAAAACCTTCCGCTGAGACTAAGAATATCAGGCGATAATTTCCAATCAACGAATTTGAGCGAGGGCGCCATCTTAAGATACCGAGAGTTGTACGCATACAGAGTCAGGGCTAGAGATAGTATAATAAGCGGCATTCCTGAAATCAGAGACATTATAACAAGCGATCCATCCGATAAACGTAATGCGACATACGTGGCGACTGTGCTGACTAAAGTTGAGAGAAAAGTCAGTACACTATTAAATGCCGGCCTTTGGTCTGCGGAATAGACCGTTGTGATAATATTCACTGTGGTGCGCAAACAGAACGTACCCAAAAGAAGTAGTGCTACATCCCTAAGAAGATCTGACATCTCCATCGGGGCTCCCAAGATCACACCCCAGTCAACGAGCCACGCACCAAAGGCAAGTAAAATGAACAAACCAACGCTTAGAATTGTCATCAGGGCGTATGTAGTACTCAAGTACTTCCGGCCATATTCGAAATCGTTTTGAGCAAGGCATACGGAAAGACGATTCCTTAATCCGTCAGTTAAACCAATCTCAAAGACCTGAAACCACGTAATGACTGAGCCAATGGTTACCCAAATTCCGTAGTCTTGTTTCCCAAGATACTCCAGACTGAGCCTGACCAAGTATATAGAAAGAAGGCTTGTGCCACCTTGAAGAACAAACGCAACGATGACGTTCTTCTGCAGCAAGGCTGTCCGCTCTTCGCCTTTAGTCTGAAGACCGGGTTTTGGTACAAGCTTCGATCTGCCACAGTCATCAACGGGAGTTCCCATAATGGCCTGCCGTCTTCTAAGATGTGATGCCGACGTGGCTTTTGATGCTCTCGAGTATTCTATTCAAGGACATGCTATCCTGATAAGTAATGAATCTTGAAAGAAAATCTGAATACGGTTGTTTGTTTATTTTTGGTTGTTTCATGCACAGTTCTAATTCATGTAGATTATTACAGGTCATTACGGTCTCTTTCCTGTAATATTCTGGGAATTTCAAAAAGCTTCCGAATCTCGGCACGAGGACAGGAATTCCCATACACATTGCGTACAAAATAACTGTGGATCCTTGTGATATCACGATTCGGGAGTCTCTAAACAAGCTATGGAACTTGATCTGCGTAATAACCACAGACCTAGGCAAGGCCTTCCGATAAGTGTCAGCCCTGTCATATGTTCTCGGATGCAATTTGATCTCAAACTGCAGACCGCACTTGACTGCCGTCTCCTGAATGTCTCTTAGCGCATCGATATGTTCATCTATGGTCAAAATGTCGTCAATGGAACCTTCGTCAACGTACGTAACCTTGGTATTCTTCTTTGTGTTGTTCTTGTCGCGCTCATAGTCAACAAAGAACTCATCATACTCCGGATTGCCCGTTATGACAATCTTTTCCTTCGGATATCCTCGATATTCTGTGAAAACGTCGAAATCATTTCGTGAGAAAACCAAACAGACATCAGCGTCCAGCTCGTTATTGTACTGCGGGAACATGAAATGTCTTACAGGACGTCCATAGTTCCATAAATGCATCATAACACTACGAAGGACTGAGAATAGAGACCCACCGCATCTCCTTTTCGAATACCAGTAGTCCGGGAATACTCTAAAGATCGTTCTCCGCGCGCGAGCTATCACATTATTGAAATAGTACACTCGTCCGCTTGTTATTAGGTCATCAATCTTCTCGTAAACGCTCAGAGAGCCGTGAGAAAGATAGATCACTTTTATGCCCAATTGCTTGCAGCTCAAGACTATGGATCGGTCGGTAATTGTATTCAAATTCAAGAGGATCACAGCGCACGGTCTTTCACGCTCCAAAACCTTAAAGACATAGTTAGTATCGTAGTATGAGATATCCCTGAACGGTAATCCGTCAACGTGTCGCTCTCTTGAGTTGCCTTCCTCCCTCCAAGAACTCAAGTGCAAAAAAAGGGTCACGCAATGTTTCCGTAATTCTTTGTCTAATCTAAGGAAATTGTGTGATCCCTTCGTCCAATAGTCGATATAGAGAATCTTCTTCATCTCTCTCAACTTACGAAGTAATGCCGAAAAGACAACTTGGCAAGAGAATTGGGAGTGGAACCGATCGGGAAGACGAATCTACGACGCATTCTTCGGGCGCACACCCGGTTAAACGAATTGCCTTAGACGGCCAAAAGACTCCAAGGGTCACCACCCACTCAGCCCATTCTACGACACTGAGAGTCGTTTCTGAATAACTTTGTCTGAAAATAAGGCGTTCGCTTTTTTCGGAAGAGACCAGAGGCGTGCGTTTAGCTGAAGATTCATGAGGGAACTTCACCTCTGCCGGAGCACGCAGTACCAATCTGCAGCGCGCTCCCTGTTTAGAGCCGCACTTCATAACCCCGTGAAGCAAGAAACTGTTTAGCTCCCAAAGGTGTTTGATGAGTAAAATGAAAAATACTTGCAGCAGCAACAGCCGACGCCTTGCCCACTTCAATCGCCTTGACAAAATCCTCGTAAGTTCCCGCACCGCCCGAAGCAATGACGGGCACACTAACACTTCCCGCCACCTCGCGAATGAGGTCAATATCGTATCCCTCCATCGTGCCGTCCCTATCTATGGATGTAAGCAAGATTTCCCCAGCACCAGATTGTTCGGAGCGACGGGCAAGCTCAACAGGTCCAATATCTACTAGGATCTTCCCTGAATGTGTGAAGACCCGGAACTTCCCTTGACTAACGCGACGAGCATCGATTGAAACGACAACACACTGTGATCCAAACGTCCTAGCAGCTTCCGCAATCAGGTCCATCTGCTCCACAGCTGCAGTATTGATTGCGACTTTGTCAGCACCCACCTTCAACAATTGTTCGAAATCTTCGAGCGCTCGAACACCGCCTCCAACGGTAAGTGGCATGAAGCATTCATCCGCCAATTCGTCTATTGCCACGAAATCGGGTCTCCGGCCTTCGTCCGTGGCAGAGATATCAAGAAAGATAAGTTCATCAACTTCCCGCATATTATAGACTTTGATTGACTGCATCACACTCCCGACCCGCCTCCAACTATCAAATCCCTTTCCCTTGACAAGCCCGAGATCCTTGAAAAGAAGTGTAGGCATGATTCGGATTTTCAGCATCGTGAGTCCATTCAGATCATATCGACAAAAAATTTCGTAAGAGCTGAAATCCGTTCTTCTGGCTTTTCTCTGGATGGAATTGAGTTCCAAAAACATTGTCTCTCATCACCGAAGAAACAAACTCACCACAATATGGGGTTCGAGCGACCACATCTTCGCTATTAGAACAATCAAGGTGATAGCTATGAACAAAGTAGAAATTACTGGCGGGATCAATATTTCGAAAAAGGGGATTATCTCGAACGACTATGACAGAATTCCATCCGATGTGGGGAATCCTATAATCCTGACTAAGCGGCTGAAATTTCCTTACTGTGCCCGAGATAAAAGATAAACCCTCCGTAGTTTCCCCCTCTTCCCCTGTGGCAGCAAGCAGTTGCATTCCAAGGCAAATACCGAGGAAAGGGATTTTCTTGGCAACGACCTGTTCTTTCAAAGATTCGACAATTCGCCTCTCTCTCAGATTCCTCATTGCCACTGGGAAAGAACCGACACCCGGGAGAATGATATGGCTGGCCTTTTCAAGGTCTCTGAAAGAGGAGGTTACAATAGGGTGCGCGCCACATTCTTCGATGGCGCGGCGGACCGAATCAATGTTGCTGACGCCATAGTCAACTATCGCGACGGTCTTCATCGACAACATTGTCGTAGTTGATTTTAGTCAGATTGCCACTTCGGTCTTTGATGAGATTCCCTCGTGTGTCGCATTGAAATAGTTTCTTATTCGTAAACCTATCACAAACATTGACAAATTCTTCCATCGACATGCCGATGTCATCCAATATGTCATTCAGCGTGCAATCCAAATATTGGTTCGGAAACTTACCATCATGAGCTTTGACGAGATTCATAGCATCTTCCCGCGAGAGCCGCTGTCTCCTGATGTGCAAGCAAGCTAAATCCGTTGCACGACCGAAGGCATACTTCAGAAACTTGAAGTAATCGTGAATCCCGGTTTGACAATTGTCAAGGTTTTCATAGTTGACTATGGACCCCTCGACGGTCTTGTGATAGCTTGTGAATCCTGACGCTTGGGCAATCAGGGCGTTTTGATAGCCATCCCAAGGTAGATAGTAACCAAGAAACAATCCGGTCACGCCAACTCGTCTAAGTTCGGAATCCTCTGGGTAGAAGAACTGGATCAGATCAGAACGCTTAATTCCGTCTTGGCCAATAAGGTCGGAAACGCGCAATCCGAGAAGTCCTCCAAATTCTTCGAGCCACTGACGTGTAAGGGTATTGTTTTGCGCGTCGCCGGCTGGTCCGCCATATTCGTTCTGGGAATTTTCACCCCAAATAATCAATGGAACCTTCAGTTGAACGGCAATTCTCACTGGAATTGTGAAGATGGCGACATGCTCTGGCCAAGAGACATCGCCAATCTGCGTAAGAGCAATTCGATTGATGCGACGCCGTACCACGGGGTTCGTGGACACTTCGATGTAATCCACCCCCAGGTTCTTTAAGTTCTCGATGTTTTTCCTTCCAATTGTTGAGAGTCTATCCGTGGTCGCAGTAACGCAGAGCGGATTCATTCCCAATTCTAGCATCCTGATGGTCTGGAAGGTGCTGTCCTTCCCACCACTAACCGGAATGATACAATCATAATGATCTCCAGATTTCGACCGAAATCTCTCTAGAATTGAGGCAAGTTCTTCACCCCGCTTCTTCCAGTCGACTGCCTTCCTGTGTTCATAGTATCTACAGGCACTGCATACGCCCTCACCATCGATTAGCAGATCAGGCTTTGTTTCCGGCATTACACATCGCCGGCAGTACTTTATGTATCGAATCATTTCTTCCGACCGTTCATTATTAGGATTTTGAGAGGAGGTACATTGCATCTACATTATCATCAGCCAAATACTTGAACTTTTCCGCTTGAACAATGCGCAGGGAAGGGTATCGTTTCAGGAACATCCCTGCGAAGTCACCTTTCCAAAGGAGGTTGTCTTGTCCTCGGTAGCGCACCATAATATGAGTTTCGGCAAAATATTCAAATCCCCATATGAGTTTCTTGGAACATCGAAAGATCTCCGTTAGCGCATTGTCGATAGTTTTAGGAGAAATATGAATCAACACGCCTGATGTAAAAACGACATCAAAATATTCCGATCTGAATGGGACATCAAGCGCAGACGCTTGTATTATATTAACGCCAGTCGTTCGGGACTTCGAGATTTCGACGGCATATGGCTGTAATTCAAGGCCGTACAGGTTGGTGAATCCCATATTCTGAAGACATTGTAGTTGTGTGCCAACGTTGCTTCCAATCTCTAGTATTTTGACGGATCTATCGAGATTTCCAACGAATCGCTGGTTCATTGCGGTTCTCGTTGTCCCGAAAGAAGTCCTGTAAAGTTTGTCCATGTCCTCGACAGTCTGAGGATTACGGTCAGTGTATTCTTGACCGAACTGTCCCGCCCAGACTTTCATTTGCTCAGTAGTTTCAGCCATCTTCGTCAGCCTTCTTTCATGTTCATCGATAAGGTTTTTGAATCACTCCGCTATTGATTACGCTTAAGTCGTGGTTCTGCTCTAGCAAACCAATTATATCCTGCCATCGTGCCTCTACCGGGGCAGGGATCAGGGATACAACTCTCCTCACAAACTCCAGATCCTCTGGCGTATCAACCGTCCAGCGCAACCTGCTGAAATCTTTCTCCCCAACCACTGAAAGTAGAACAAACTTGTCTGGATGTTCGAGGAAGAACGGCGTCACATGCTCCTTCTCGTAAAATGCAGCTGCATTTGCTGCCGCTTCGATCAAAGCAGATTGAGTAAAAACTTCGACATCTAGCCCTCGGGGGTAAGTTCGCTTAATTGTGTTGCTGGCATAATCTGCATAAGGATATGCGCAAAGAAAAGATGCAAGCACTTTGTCTACTACCGATGGATCAATGAAAGGACAATCGGCAGTTATTCTAACAATGTGAGATGCGTCGAAATCCTGGGCAGCATTGGCAAATCGTTCGAGTACGTTTTCAAGACTCCCTCTATAACAAGGGCATTTCGCCCGAAATGCCCACTCCGCAAGAGGATCGTCTCCAGCATCTACAGAGGTCGCTAGTACAACCTCGTCGACCAAGTCAGCTCTGAGGAGTCTGCGATAAGTAAGTTCGACAATCGGCCACACTCCCACATGCATCAAGACTTTTCCGGGGAGCCTCGTGGAACTCATTCTTGCTTGAATAATAGCGACAGTTTTCACTTGTCTATTCGATTAAATTCCATCCAAGTGGAGTACCTTTGCGAATCTCCGTCCTTGCCTTTCTTCCCATAACAATGTCGTAGAACTTGGGTGCAAGACCTTGTCCTGGTCGGATTATTCGTACATTGTCAGTGGAAAAGACATCCCCCTTCTGCATGTCCCGCGAAACGAACAGGGAACGACGAAAAATCATGGACCTTTCCTCGCCCTCAGACGCTCCATAGTTGATATTGCCCAAAGACCGCCATGCCCGTTCGGAATCCTGGACTAGGCTCGTCATTTCGTGCGGCTCCATCGAAAAAGCTGAGTCCACTCCACCGTCTGCACGACGAAGGGTAAAATGTTTTTCGATTATTCTCGCACCAAATACCACACTCGCAACGGCAACACCAATTCCCATTGTATGGTCAGAAAGACCGACGTGGCAGTTGAACAATTGCTGCATATGAGGTATAGTGCGCAGATTGGTGTTTTCTGGGCTAGCGGGATATGAGCTGGTACATTTCAGCAGTATTAGATCCCTGCATCCCGCCGCGCGCGCGGCTTGCACAGTTTCATGTAACTCAGCGATCGAGGCCATACCGGTAGATATTAACATCGGCTTTCTTGTCGATGCAACCTTTTTTATGAGCGGAAGATGGGCATTTTCAAATGATGCAATCTTGTAGCAGGGAACCTTAAGGGTTTCTAAGAAATCGACTGCTGACTCATCAAATGGCGTGCTGAAACAAACCAAACCAAGTGTTTCACATTCATCAAATATCCTCTTGTGCCATTCCCACGGCGTGAATGCCTGCTGGTAGAGTTTGTACAAAGATTTCCCACTCCAAAGACTATCCTTGTCACTTATGAAGAACTCCTTATCCCCAAGATCCAAGGTCATCGTATCAGCAGTATATGTTTGAAGTTTGAGAGCTTGGACTCCAGTGTTTGCCGCAGCCCTAACAATCTGCAATGCACGTTCTAGAGATTGGTTATGATTGCCCGACATTTCAGCGACGATAAATGGCCTGCAATCTGGCCCTATTTCATGATTTCGAATTTGAATATTCTTCATAGATCATCAATACAATACACTACGTTATGCTTCGAATCAGCATGAACGCTTCAGCATAGTCAGTCCCCACCGTGACACCGCGGTGTCTTGCCAGAATTTCTAGACTCTCTGGCGAGCGGGGGTGTGGAAATTCTCTCCGCTCATACTCATAGCATTCCATTGCCTTGATCTTTGCATCAATGTCCACTCGAGACACCCTTGAGAAAACATTCGGTGTAAAATAACCTGAGTAATTGAATGCTTGCCACTCCGTCGATGAGGGAATCTCAAATGAGCAAATCGTTCGAACGGACTCGCCCTTCATCGGACGGCTTGCCGCAATTACTGCATCAAATGTCCTTCGGTGATCAATATTTGTATCTCCACAGTGATGAGTAAACACAAGCTCCGGCTCATAATCTCGCTTTTCTTTCTCGATAATCTTCACAATGTCCAAAAGCGGCACAGTATCGAAACGATTATCGGGAAAGTCATAAACCCCTATTGATTCATACAGGATAGTATTTCCGGCTCTGTGAATGTTGTCACGATGAACTTTGAGTTCCTTCGCCCATTTATTCCTTTGGCGAACATTGCCACGCGATGTAATTCCCTCTCCAAGAATTACCGCGCGAATTGTACATCGCTTCTCCACGCTTAATCGGTGGACAGTAGCCCCCGGACCGAGGACCTCATCATCCGGATGTGCTACGACAACAAGGATTCTATTGTTTCTTTGTAATTCGAACATCGGCAATAATACATTCTGATTTTAGAGAAGCTCTTGAAAACTCTAGCCGCAAATGATTAGTCTCAAGAAAAGCTTTGGGGTATCCATCAGCATCGAGCATTCGTATATAGTCAAAGACTTTTTCCAGGGTATCTAAAGAAGTTACGTCACTCTCTTCTGGTCTTCGTCTCCGGAAAGAAACCACTTCACCATTTTGCCCGATTGGCTCAGGTTCCCTTTCGATAATTTCCAGTATCATATCTTCTATGTTCTTCGAGGCTCGAAGGTAGATCTCCTCAGCATTGCCAAACAAGGATAGAGGCCTCCTAGTATAGACCGGACCCGCATCTAATCCTGCCTCACATCGGAATGCTGTGACCTTAGTTTCATAAATCCCACGGGCGATGAGATTCTGCAGTGGGCTTCCACCACGGCCGAAAGGAACCTCCGTCAGGTGAAAAATGACACACTCAAAATGTTCGTAGAGTTCCTTTGGAATCATGTACGACCAATGTGGAAAGAAGATATATCGTGGCCGAATTTGCTGCAATCGTTCGACGGTCAGATCATCTTTGTTCCCCATCCAAACAAACTCTTTTCCCGTGTTTTCCCGCAAGTTGCGCACAACTCGGAAATACCATGGACGACTTGAAGCGATGACATACACCATAGATTTCACCTTGGCCAATGATACACCGTGCATGCAACTCCATTCACTTGTTTCTTCTCCAAGACTACAAACCCCGCTCGAGTAAACGCCTTTGCGGAGGCAAGATTTGAATCGGCAACAATGCCAACAATCTTGATTGGCGAGAGCACCTCAGACGTAAATAGCGCCAAACCCTTCCTCAATAGGTACGAGCCAAGCCCTTTTCCGCGATAGTCCTTGGCAACAGAATAATCAATTTCCGCCCCCAACTTCGTTACATCAAATCTGATTTGCCCCGCAGGTTTGCCATGGTACTCGAGAATGTATATGTGTGTTGTCGGACTGCTTAGTTTCTTGGCAAACCACCGCTTATGAGATTCAAAAGTGATTGGTTTAGCACTAAAGGAATTGTCACGAACCTCTGGGTCATTCGCCCATCGAAAGCAAAGCATGACATCTCCTTCGCCAGCCTTCCGCAATCGGGCGTCGTCTGTATCGAGGCTTTGCATGCTTGCTTAGCTATCCTAACATTTCGGTAACAACCCGGGTCCCACCTAAGCCATCTACTAAGTTCATCCCTGCGCGAGACATTCTGTCAACCCTCTGTCGGTTTTTGAGGAGGTCTACAAGTGCTTCCTGAAACATCTCCATTGATACTTTGGGAAGTTGTCCGAGGTACAAACCTGCCCCAAATTCATGAATGGTTTGTCCCACCGCCACCTGATTTGGCGCAATGGCTGCCATGATCGTTGGAACTCCTAGGCAACATCGTTCCCAACAAGAAACACCAGATGCTCCTATGGCAAGATCGGCTTTGGAAACAAGCTCAGCCATATTTTCAACATCATAGTGAAAGCTAGCTCCTTTCACAGAGCGGCAGGCCATTTCGATTTCGTCACGAAAAGGGTTACTCTTGCCAACAACCACATCTAAGGAGATATCCGGCAAATTCAGCGCCTTCAATGCATGGAGGGTCTTTGCTGTTTCATTAGAACTGTCTACGCCACCCCAGAAGATCAGGATGCGCTTCCCATAGTTATTTCGCTCAGTGCGATGGTGGCGTTCGAGGGCAAATTCGCGGCGTACGAGAGAAAACTTAGGTCCCAGTAGCATCCTGCAGTTCTTGGGGACAAGATCTCTGTATAACTCAAGACTGTCTGTATTCTTGTTTTGGTCAAGCAGCACATCGCAGTCATGATTTCTGTTGGCCAAATCATCTATCACAAGAATCGAGCGCACACGATTTCTCAATTCCGATTCCCATCTGTTGTCGATGGAATAATGATCAACGACAAGCCAATCGATGGGGAATGATGATCCCAAAGCTTGCAGGGTCTGCTGTGCATCTATGTCCCACGTTACACCAAGCCAGCTTGTATAGTCACCATTGAGGTCATTTTTGGTATCTGATTCATAAGGCAAGTACTGAACTTCGAAGCGCTTCCGTTCGACTTTGTCGGCGACACTTCCTGGAAAATCGCGGCAAACAAAGATCACCCTAACGTTTCGCGCACGCAGTTCTTCCGCCAAAGCAATGCATCGCATGACATGACCGGTCCCTATGGTCGATGAAGCATCCGTTCTAATTGCCACAATCATCTATTCCAGCTCTTCTAAAAGAGCCTTTGTTATGTACTGCAAATCTTCAGTCTCCAACCCAGGGTATATGGGAATTGATATCTCGCTTTCATAGAATCGTTCAGCAATTGGAAAGTCTCCTTTTTTGAAGCCAAACCGCATTTGGTAATACGGTTGAAGATGAACAGGAATGTAATGCACCTGACAGCCAATACCTTTGTTCGCTAATGCACTGAAGATTTCTCGCTTTGTGCGGCGTAGTTTTTCGAATCTAACTTGAAGGGGATATATGTGGTAAGAGTGCACGCTGCCTTTTGGGACTCGAACTATTTCCAAGCGATCATCCCCTGCAAATATGTTGTTATAGAAATCTGCAATGCCGCGTCGCTGGGTCAAGAAACGGTCTAACTTACTAAGTTGATTCTTTCCCAACGCACATTGGAAATCAGTAATACGGTAGTTGAAACCAAGGTCAAGCATCTCGTAATACCACGGACCGTCACTATTCGTTAATGATTTCTCACTTTTTGCCAGCCCATGTGTCCGAAGAAGCTTGATCCTTGCATCTAATTCGTCATTGTTGGAAAGTGTCGCTCCACCTTCACCTGTTGTGATGTGTTTCACGGGATGAAAGCTAAGACAAACAATATCCGCGTATTTCACTGCATAATGGTCATCATCTTTGTACTTTGCTCCTAATGAGTGACAACTGTCATTTACAAGCTGGAATTCATATCTTCTCGACAACGCTTTCAGAGCGTCCCAGTCGCACGGAAGTCCGGCATAGTCAACCGCCACCACCGCTTTGATCCTTTTGCCGGATTTGGTCATCAGGCTCAATTTCTCTTCCAGCTTGTTTGGATCAATTGTGTGAAAGTCGGGATCTATGTCAACAAAATCAGCAATCGCCCCAGCATAGAGTATACAGTTCGCACTCGCCACAAAGGTGAGCGGGGACGTAATAACAATGTCGCCTCCTTTCCACCCCAGAGAAAGTCCTGCCAAATGGAGCGCGGCCGTCCCATTGCATGTTGCGGAGACCTTCCGCGCACCTGTCCTGATTGCGAGAGCGTTCTCAAAGTCAGCCACAATGGGGCCTTGAGTGAGAAAACGTGATCTCAGCACCTCTTCCACGCTCGCGACATCGTCCTCCTCAATGGTTTGTCGTCCATATGAATAAATCCTATTTGACATCAGCGGCCTCCGACACACCTACCATTTCCTTGAGCTGTTGTACTGTCAGCCACTGTGTATTTTGGTCACTGCTGTAACGGAATCCATCCGCACATGGTGTCCCGCCTTTATGTCCTGTGGCGCTAAGATCCCAATAGCTGTGCTCCGGTTGGATAACGAAATAAGAGTCAAACTCGAGTGTCCGCCTCGCGTCATCCTCGGGTACCATGACTTCGTGCATTTTTTCTCCAGCCCTGATGCCAACAATCTCGTACCTACAGTTTGGTGCAATAGCGGCCGCAAGATCCATAATATTCATACTTGGTATCTTGGGGACAAATATTTCACCGCCGTGCATTCTCGACAGGGAGTCCAAAACGAACTGCACGCCTTGGTCAAGCGTTATCCAAAAACGCGTCATCCGCGAATCGGTAATCGGTAAGGTTCCGTTCTTACGCATTTTAAGAAAGAACGGTACGACTGACCCACGGCTTCCAACCACATTCCCGTAGCGGACGACACAGAATCTAGTTCGATGAGCACCCGAGTACGAATTCCCGGACACGAAGAGCTTATCAGAACAAAGCTTCGTCGCACCATAAAGGTTAATTGGATTTGCGGCCTTGTCAGTACTGAGAGCAATGACTTTTTCAACGCTTCTGTCAATGGCTGCATCCACAACGTTCATTGCACCAAGCACGTTTGTCTTAATCGCTTCGATAGGATTGTATTCCGCCGCAGGGACCTGTTTTAATGCCGCGGCATGAACAACAATGTCAATTTCATCAAAAGCTCGATAAAGGCGATCCCTATCCCTTACATCGCCAATGAAGTAACGGATCGCTGGATACTTTTCTTCCGAAAACTCGGAGCGCATCTCGAACTGCTTCAATTCATCCCTGCTGAAAATGACGAGTTTCTTCGGGCTGTACCGTTCCAGGACCATTCTTGTGAACTTCCTTCCGAAAGATCCCGTACCGCCAGTAATAAGAATTGACTTGTTTGTGAGCATAACGGTCCTTGAGTCAACCAACTTGTGCTACTTTCGCTTTACCCTTGGATACGAAAATCTTTCTCCATTGCATAAGAACCTCTTCGTAGCGCTGGAGCACGAAGATGATAAACCCCGCGCCCAACAAAGAAGTTATAAACGTTGTGAGGACTATCACACTCCTTCGAGGTCGATCCTTGCGGGCGGCGGGCCTTGCTGCGTCCATGATGCTAATAATTGGAATATTCTTTATCTCTTCGATCTTAGCAATTTCATGCTGCTTCGTCAACTCCGTGTAAAGCGTCGAGTTGATCTCTACTTCACGCATGAGTCTACCCTGCTCGAGAAGAAGTTGTGGCGAATCAGTTATTCTCCTATTCTTCTCTCTGAAGTCTTTTAACCGATTTTCAGATTTCTCAAGATCGACTTTGACTTCTTTGAGTCGTTCTTCAACCCACCTTCTCTGTTCGGACGCGCTAGTCGTTCTTTTCGTCCTAATAAATCCATCAAGCTCACGGAGGACTTTATTTAGGATATCTGCAGATAACTGAGCTTCGCGGGTCTCCAGGGAAATCGTAACAACGTTCGTTTTGTTATCTAAAGAAACTTCGAGTTCTTCACGAAGTCCCCTAAGTGCAAGCTCGTATTCTCTTTCTCGAGTATTTTGAGAAATCTCCCAGAATTCTACAAGATTCACCGAATCTCTAAGTTCCTCAGTTTTGTATTTGGCGTAAATTACGTTCCGAAGCACTGCTTCGCTCTTGATGATCGTTGGATAGAGTTTTGCGAGTGAGCTTTCACCTCCCACGTTTACGCCGGCCAGGGCTGCAAGGTCAGAAAGTCCCCCAAGAGACGCGATTTTGCCCTTTTCAGTCTCTGGTAGAAGCGAGGCTGTAGACCTGTAATACTCCGGGAGGATGAGACTAATAACAATTGAAAGCACAGTTGTCGTCCCCACGACATAGAAGATCATCTTCTTTGAATTCCAGAGAACAGAAAGAATCTCGATCAATTCAGTTCGAGGTCGGACCGCAGATTGTAAAGCTTCGTGTTCTTCTATTTCTTGCATCCGACATTATCCCGAAATCAAGAATTTTCCCGAATTGGGCTGCACTCGATGCCCATTGCTCATTGATTTTCTGTACTCCTTGCCGTTTGCACGCAAATTAGACGTGTGTCAGGAAGTCCTGACAATTCATTGTGATTGCGTCCCGCCCTGATTCTCGGGAGATACGTTAGCTACGATGCTCCTCATCTAGTCACCTGAACCAATGCAACTGTTATTGCTGCCAGGCTTGCAAGAATAGTGGCAAGGTCTCTGATAATCGGAAGGGTCTTATCTTCTTTCTCGATCTTCTTAGGAACAAAAATCTGGCTCCCAGGCAACAACTCACCGCTCTCCCACTTTTTCCCGCCAGGAAGAAATGCGTAGATTCGACTTTCATCAGCCTCATCCGTTGTCCCCCCAGCCTGCTCAACATAGTAGTCGATATCCTCCCCCTTCTGGTAAAGGATGGCCGAAGGAACAAAGACCTCCCCACTGACACGGACCACATCCTCAAAGTAAGAAACGTAGATCGAATCTCTCTCATAGAGGACAATGTTGTCCCGCGAATTTGGATCCCCCAAAGCCTCCCGGAAGTCAATAGGTATTTGACCGACCAGAATCTTGTCCCCAATTGCGCCTCTTCTGTAGAACCTCGAGGCTTCAAGGTATGCACCAGGCCTGAGTCCACCTGCTCGGCTAATCACGTCAGCGAGCTTCTCACCTTCATACCGGATCGGATAAGGCCCCGGATACATGACGTATCCCTGTAGGTCGATGAATTTCTGTATCTGAAACTTCGGGTCCGAAGGAATGAACACGTAGTCAAAATCCCGCAGAAACTGTGTGGTGTCGTTTTCGTCCGGGGTGTAGGAAAAGGGGGTCCGAATCTTGATGACTCTTGCGTACACACCCAATGCCGTCGTGTCGAGACGGGAGATTTCCCAACCCGTGAGCTCCGCACTCTCCGTCAGCCCGCCCGCCATCACGACCAAATCGTGCAGGCTCATGTTTTCGTGGCGCGGATAATAGTCGGGTTTTCTCACGGCCCCGCTGATTGCCACCTTCCCTACCGGCAGAAAATCCTTCTCCGAGTACACAACGAGGCTGTCTTCGTTTTGAAGAAGAAGATCATGTCCCTGATCGCGCGTAAGCGCCAATCGCGGTTCAAACGGTATCGTTTCTCTTCTCAGATTCGGAAGCATCCTCAAGAGCAACCCGCGGTCCATAAATGTCCCGCGCCCCAGGCTGTCAGCAGCCATGATCAGATCGCTGATTCGCATGCCGGGCCTGAACTCGAACGGACCGGGTTTTCTCACGTGCCCGGTCAGAAAAACGCGATTCTGAGGCAAATCGGCGATTCGGAAGAGAGAAACAATGTCGCCGTCGACAATAGGGGTTGTGTCCTTTTGAAATTCGGCGGGAGTGTCAAATTTGACATCGAGATCGAGGACATCCCTTTCATATTCTTT
>Ga0209212_1002154_pt1 | contig 29004 bp, 45 predicted proteins | sample RifGroC2_FD_183996 | JGI IMG/M metagenome (GOLD analysis project Ga0209212, IMG submission 183996) | Groundwater microbial communities from Rifle, Colorado, USA - Groundwater C2 (SPAdes) (version 2) | ecosystem: Environmental > Aquatic > Deep subsurface > Groundwater | place: Rifle, Colorado... | reverse complement strand
TCCAAATTTTGAAAAATTTTGGGCAATAATTAATTTTAAGTTTTTTAATAGAATTTTTATAATATTATATATTATATAACTTTGTGTCCACGTAGTTCAGCAGGATAGAACGTCACCCTCCTAAGGTAATAAAACGCTTTTAATTATTTTTAATAATTACTAATTTTATTAACAATGACAATGTTTTAGATAATTGCTAAAAATAATTAAAACTAATCAAAAATAACAATTTTGGTCACAAATCGGTCACAAGATTTTTTTAAAAAACTGTATATATATACAGTTAAAATTAGTTAGTTGGGCAATTATAATAAAAAATAGCTTCATTAATTTAATTGACTGGATTCTACTTCCAGATGAAGCGTGAGGAAAAGACTTTAACGCCAGAGTTTCAAAACTTCCGCTGCGAGCTTCATTCACAAGAAGGGGGATAGGATTGTCAAAAATTGAGTGTAATAGATGTTTAACTGTTCAAGATGCTGATGTTTACGAAGTTCGTATTCCTTCAGAAGTAAAAGATTTATCAATATATCGTTTTTTCATTCTTGTAATTGAAAAATGTAAAGGCTGTGGGGGGAAGAAGGCAGAAAAAAGAGCTTTAACCCTTGAAGGAAAGTATCTTAAGTATGGGAAGGTTAAAGACTCAAGAATAAACAAATATTTATTACATGCAATAGACAAATTTAAAAAACTTCCTAAAGTAGCAACTGAAGGAAGTAAAAGCAGCAGATTTTTTCTTTATTGCAATGTTTACGGACAAAAGCAAAAATGCTTTGCTAATTTATCAACATTAAAACTCGGATTATTTGAAGACAAAAGTCTTAAACATTTTATGAATAATTTACCCACACAAGTGGGATGTTAATACCCTCAAAGACCCTCCCTTTTTATTTTGCTAATACAAAGATTATTTCAGAGTATTAGCTTTTTATTTGATTAATCAAAATTTTGAATATAAGTATTAAAAGTCAGGTTTTAAAATGTGCAAAACGAAGATAAACCAGTACAAGAAATTGTTGTTAAAACTGAATATGACGAGTTAGTTGACCAATGTATTGAAACTGCAAAGAAATTCAGCGTTTTATTTATAACTGAACTTGTTAGTTTCTTGCCTTTTTCAAGGCAAACTTTTTATAAATATAAACTTCATGAAAATCCTGAAATAAAACAAACAATTGAAGACATTAAAGTTTTCAGAAAACAGGGATTACGGGCTAAATGGTACGACAGCAATAATCCTACAGTGCAAATAGCATTGTATAAGCTTATATGTACACCTGAAGAAAGAAGAGTATTAAGTAATAGCGACTTTGAAAGCCCTGATGAAGAAATCAAAAAACCGTTAATTATCAGTAACTTAGATAAAAAGAAATTTTTATAAATAATTTGTGGAGAATAAAATGGCATTACAAAAAGAATTTAATACACCTTATGGAATACAAGCAGATGCAGGTTATTGGAAAATAGTGGAAACAAATATTGATTGGCATACGCGCGGATCCGGTGTAACAATGTTCGGTTATTATTCAAAAGAAGCAAGAGATACAGGCTGTCAACCCATAGAATCAAGATTTTTTAATTTTAACGGTGATGACTTTATTTTTTCAGTTGATTCTAATATCGTTCAAGATGCTTATAGCAAAATTAAAACTTTGCCTGAGTTTTCCAATGCTATAGATTGTTAAGTTCTGTAATGACACAAGATTTAAGCAATTTTATTTTAGAATCGTGGAAAAACAAGCTAAAAGAATTTTTATTTATATATAAGCCAGATTCCAATATTTCTAATAAAAATAATGAGGTTTTAACATGGAATTTAAAAAACAAGAAATAACCATTGAACGCGAAAACGGTTCAACTTATACAGATACAGCAGTTGCATCTTTTAATAATGGTTTTAGTCATTTTATAGTTGATGACCATTGTTATGTTTTAGTGAATGGGAATAAATGGGCTTATCATTTACATCCTGAAGCTGTTGAAGTATTAAAAAAACTGCCAAGCAACCCTGATGAACTAACAAAGGAACAATAATTAAATGCAAATATTAAATAATTTAAAACTTTATCCAGTACCACCAATTAAAAATATTCTTCCTGATAGAAGAAAAGAAAATAAAAGCTTACAATATCAGCCTGTAATAAAGTATAAAGGCAAATTAAACATAGAGGCTTAAATATGAAGAAATTTAAAACTGTATTTGCTTTCTTGTCGGCTATTATGCCGACAATTTTCTTTTTTGGAATTGTACAAATTTTTATTCATAACAATGAAATTAAAGATTTTACATTAATAACAAGAAAAATAAAGAAAGATAAGCCTGATAATACAGCTTTAGTTAAAAGTTTAAATAATTTATTTTACAAAAAAGGAGAAAATTAAATGACAATTTCAAGTGAAGGTTTATTAGATGGTGCGCCAGGCTCTTTTAAAAAATTAGTTGATAGAGTTAATGCAGCTATAGCAAGTGCTTTAGGTGTTGTCGGTGTTACTGCATCAGCAGAAGAAATCAATATTCTTGATGATGCAACAGTAACAAATCAAGACCTTAAGGATGTTCACACTAATATAGCAGAAATTAACAAATTAACAACTTTACAGATAGATGGCATAGTCGCAAGTGGCTCGGCAACAAGCATCATGGAAGAACTTGCAACCAGATTAATGGCATTAGAAACATAAGAGATTTTATGAATGAAAAGACGCATTATTAATCATTGGACAGCCGGAAACTTCACCCCTTGCGCTGATGACTTATTTCATTACCATTTTTTAATTGATGTTGGCGGCAGAGTAATACCCGGTGTTTTTTCTGTAAAAGCTAACGATAATTGTAAAGATGGAGAATATGCAGCGCATTGCGGAGGCGGTAACACAAACAGAATAGGCATTGCTGTATGTGGGATGAAAGGTTTTGTTTCTGCTAAAAAGCAAGGCAATAGAAAACTTTCAAAAATCCAAATAGAAAAACTCTTTGCTCTTAACGCAAAAATGCTTTTAGATGAAGGTTGGAACGAAGCTACTCTTGATAATTTAATGACTCATAAAGAGTTTGGCGACTTACATCCTGATACTTCAAGTGCCGGAAAGATTGATATTTCTTTCTTGCCTGCTTATCCAACTATTAAACCTGATGAAGTGGGCGATTTTATAAGAGCTAAAACTAATTGGTATATTAAAAAATTACAAGAAAAAAGAGGTTAGACTATGTTAGAAAAATTTAAAAATATTCTTCCTGAAATTGTTGACGCTGTTCTTGATGCAGAACAAAAAAAACAAAGCGGTGAAATTGAGAACAAAAAAGAATTTGTCCTTGATATAGCTGCAAAACTGGTTAATACTCCATTTGGTGACGGTATTGAAAAACAAGTATTCAGTATGATTATTGACGGAATTGTTTATATACTGAATAGAACAGGCTTTTTTAAGAAATCCTAATGGAGTATGAATTATTAGAAGCCCAAAGGGAATTTCTTGAGATACCCCATAATTATAATCTTGATGTAGCTTTATATCAAGGCGGTTATGGAAGCGGTAAAACTTGGAGTGGTTCCCTTTTGGGTATTTTATTATGTTTGAATATTCCAGGCATAAGAGGGCTTGTGGGAGCGCAGACTTTTAAGCTTGTCAGAGATACAACACTTGTCAGTTATTTTGAACATTTAGACGCTCTTGGCTATAAAGAGGGTAGAGAATATAAGTATTACAAGGGTGATGCAAAATTAAAGTTTAAAAACGGCTCTGAAATACTTTTCCGGCATTTTGAAGAACCAACCAAGCTAAAATCTCTAAATCTCGGATTTGTTGAAATTGAAGAAATGTCTGATGTTCCTGAAGCAACTTTTAATATGCTTTTAGGTCGTTTACGTCAGAAAAATATTGATAGATATAGGATTTTTGGACATACGAATCCAGAATTTTCTAAAGGTTGGATTTATAAAACTTTTGTTCAGAAGAAAAAACATAATTACAGAATTATTATTGCCCCGACTTCTCAAAATATACATCTTCCTGAAGGATTTGTTGAAAACCTTAGAAATGCTTATGACTCTGAATATTTCAATATTAACGTTATGGGGAACTTTGGGGATTACACAAAAGGGCTTGTTACAAAAGGTTTTATTAACGATTGTACAAAACTTCCTAGCGGAAAATGGCAATATTCAAGCAATAGCAATGTCAGACCTTTAAAATACAATTCTGATTTAACTCTTCATATTTGCTGCGATTTTAACGTGGACCCGATGTGCTGGGTTCTTGCTCATATTGACCATGAAGCTGAAAAAATCTATTTTTTTGATGAAATTGTTCTAGAAAATACTACAACTGAAGAAACTATAACAGAATTTTTAAGCCGATATTCTGACCACAAAGGACCTATTATAATAAATGGTGATGCATCAGGTGACAACAGGAATACAGCTTCAGAATACACCAATTACATCATTATGCTTAACAAACTTAAAGAATTTGGTTATAAAAACGTTGAGTTTGAAATAAAAGACTTCAACCCTCCTATTAAAAACAGGCTTGCTGCCTGGAATGCAAAAACGAGAAACGCTTTAGGCGAAATAAGCATACTTATTAGTCCTAATTGTCCAAGACTTATTGAAAATTGCGAAAACGTTAAATATAAGCCAGGTTCTTCAATTATTGATGTTCCTGCTCACAGAAAAATTAAAGATGATAAGAGTTTAAAATTTCTTGTACATCCTCTAGATGCTGCTAGTTACCCTGTAGATTATTATTTCCCTATTTTACCTGTAGATGATGAACAGACACCGGAAAAAGAACCCGAATCCGTCTGGGAGAAATATGCTAATGATTTTAACAAAAGAAAAGCCTAATCCTAAAATAAAACTAACTGATGAAATCAGTACAAAATTAGTTGCTGCTATACCTGAAAAGTTTAAAAAATGGGATGAAGCACGTAACAAAATACTTGAAGTTAATAAAAAAGTCGAAGAGCAGGTATATTTTAATTCTGTAGAAACTTTTGACAAGTATTTACCGAATTTACTTGAAACAAAAGACGCTTATAAAGCGCATTACTGGAATAGTGCTTTTAAAGTACCTGCAAGCACATTCTCTATAAATTTACCTTTTCAAATGGCTGAAGCTCAAAAAAATTATGCTGCTATACAAAAAACAGCGCTTTTAAAAGCGCATAAAAAAGCAGGGGTACAAAATACCAATTTTAAAGCTCTTGAAAATTGGATTGTTAAAGGCGAATTTATTCTTTATGTTACTTGGGAAGAGTTTAAAACTTGGTCAAGAGAAGTACAAGAGAATGAAATTGTTGACAATAATGGAAACCCTTCTAAATCTTTTAGTTATCAAAATAAAGAAATTCTTAAATATAAAGGTCCTAAAGTTCTTCCGGTGATACCGGAAGATTTTGTTTTTGATGTATCCAAGAAAAAAGATTTTGATACAAATAAATGCGCTAAAATTTATCGTTCGTGGGCTACATCTCAAGAAATTATTGATAATGAAATTTACAAAGAATGTCTTAAAAATGAAAAAACAATAGAAGAAATTGAAAACTTAACATCAGATACAAAAAACAAAAATACATCAGAAGCAGAAAAAGACAAACAAAAAGCAGTTTCAGGCGATCAGATTCAAATACTTGAATACTGGGGCGATATAAAGATTGATAAAAAGTTTTATAAAAATATGATTATCGCCATTGCAGGCGGTAAACACGTTATAAGATTTGAAGAAAACCCATGGGTTATTCAGCCTTTTGTATATTGCCATTATTATGAAGACCCAAAAACAAAAAGAGGTTATGGACCTTTAGTTAATATCTTAGGGCTTAATAACAGGGCTTCAAGTATCTTTGAAATAATGCACGAAGCTTTAAAGCTTATCTTAAACCCTCCTTGGTTAACTCCGAAAGGAAGCGGCTTTATAGGAGCTGTGAATAACACAATAAAAATTGTCGCCGGTAAAGTTATTGAATACGGAGCTAATAACGCTCTAAGCAAAGCCCCTCCTCCTCGTCAGATGGAATTTAGGGATGCATTAACAGCTGATCCTTTCATGCAATTCCTTGAAAAGAAAATGGAGTCTGTAACATTAAATAAATACGCTGCCGGAGATACCGGAGCAATGACAAGAACAGCTACAGAAGCCGGAACAATTCTTTCAGGACAAAATATTAAAACGGCTATGTGGGTATGGCTTATAAGTGAGCAGGGTATCATCCCTACAATACAAAAAATGGCTTTTTATATGGCGCATTTTATGGATGAAAACGAACCTGTCAAGCTTGATGAAGACGGCTCTGATGAATGGCAAATGATAACAAAAGAAATCCGGTCAGAAGACTATGAGTATTCTATCGGTAATTCCGGTGTTATTTTAGAGCTTAAAAACAAATTACCTCAACTTTTCCCGATTATGAAAGATTTACAACAAATTTTAGGTGTTAAATTCAGCGGTGAAAAGATTTGGAATATTGTTTGTCTGGCTTTTGAACTTGAAGACCCGAAAGATTTTCTTGAATCGGATCCGCTTCAGGAAATTTTAAACCAAATTCCTCAAGAAGAACGAGAACCGGTAAAACAAATGTTAGCAAATTTAGTTACTCAAAAAATACAGGAGTTTCAAGCTAGTGGAAGTCAACCAAATACTGGGAGAACACAACCGCAAGCAATGGGCGGAGAAAATGTTGAGGTTGGAACAATGCCCAGAATTCCAAGAACTTAAAGAAAAACTCAAAACAGAAGTTTACGAAAGTCAAAATAAAGATATGAGTCCGCAAGATTGCGGATTTTTAGCAGGGATTAAATCAGTAATTGAATACCCTGAAAGAATTATAAAAGAATTTAAAGGAGAAAATTAATTTATGGAACTGGAAAACACTAATTTGACACCAGATTTAACAACAGGAAGCAACACACTGCCAACAGGGCAAGAACAAAATACACCTGTTTCTAATACTGCTGATATTTCAACACCACCACCACCAGAAGGGCAGGAACAGACTAAAATTTCTTCTGAAGGAACAATAGTAGAACAAACTCAAAAAGTTGAAGGACAAGCCCAGAAACCTGCAACCATAGAAGATGCTTTTAAGATTATCGAAAAACAACAGTCTGAGATAAATCTTAATAAGCAAAGACAGGAATCACAAGAAAAAATACAGCAAACGCATCAAGAAATAGCTCAAAGCAAAGATAACCTTAATAAAAAACACGCTGAAAGTAAATTAAATACTTATAACAAATATATTCCATTTTTGACAGACCCGAACGCTGTAAATGCTGATACTGAGGCAGATTTTTTAAAAGCTCTTCCTGATGCTTTAAAAGTACAGCTTATAAAAGAAGTTGCGAAACTTGATTCTGATTATGATTCTGAGCTTAAAAAACTTGATGCGCCTGCTGAAAAGCTAAAAGAAGAATCTGTAAAAACGCAAAGTGAAGCTATTAAAAAAGAATTTGAAAAAATTAATGCTCAAGACCTTTCTATACCTGTTGTAAAAGATATGGTTGACCTTGTTGTACAAGATTTAATACTTAATAATCAGCCTTTAAATTATGAAGTATTGACTGATTATAAAAACAATATCAAAAAAATCTTTGATGAAGGTTATAAAGCCGGACAACTGGCTAAAGCAAATGAAGCACAGACAGGAAGAATGCAGTCGACAATAGACGGTAGCACAGGCAAGGTTTATACCGCTGAAAAACCTCCAACTATTGAAGAGATAAGAAATATGACAAAAGAAGAATATTCAAAAGTAGACGAAATAGTTACACAAGCAATGTCAAAAGGTTATTACAACAAAAAATAACAGTATTTTATTAGTTAAAAACAAAAGGAGAAATTAAAATGTCCGACCAAGCACACGCTAATCCTTTATGGGAAAAGAAAACCTCTGAAGTAGTTGAAATGAATATCAATATTACTGATGGTTATGACCTCGGAACAGTCGGAATTCATCCATCAAGATTTTCTATTCCGCCACAATCAGTATTTCAACCTTACGCGACCGGCTCAGTAAAAGAAGACCCTCTTGTCGGAACAGGCGCATCAGTAGCAATCGGTACAGACAGCGTTACAACTGACCCCGATAACATTCTTGACACAACCGCAATAACAGGACTTGACGCAGCGCATGATTGTCTTACTCCTGCTTTTGGTACAGCTATTGTTAATAATACAGATTCAGCAGTTCCTATTCATTACAACATAACAGATGCACCGCTTACATCAGGAAAATTAAGAGCTGCCGGACTTATGACAGCTTTATAAAATTCAGAAATTCAGTTTATTAGTTAAAAATATGAGGTTTTAATCAATTATGGCTCAAGATTTATCAAATTTTATTTCTGAAGTGTGGTCACAAAAATTAACCGCGCTTTTAGACAAATCCGGTGTTATGATGCAATGCGTCAACAGAAACTATGAAGGACAAATAAAATCCGAAGGCGACACAGTCCATATAAGAAGTTTCGGTGATGTTACTGTTAAAGACTATGAAGGTCAAATAACCTATGATGACCTTACATCTCCTAAAAATACTTTAGTAATTGATCAGAAAAAATATTTTGCTTTTAAAGTTGACGATATTTCTAAAGCTCAGTCAAATACCGACATTATGGCAGGCTATATAGAAAGAGCAAAAGTGGCGATTGATTTAGCAAAAGATTCTTTCCTACTTGGAAAGCATGTTGATGTTCCTGCTGCTAGTACCGTGGGAACTGTTGAAACTCCTATTGCACTTACAAAAGACAATATTTACACAAACTTTGTGGCTGTTGCTAAAGCTCTTAAAAAAGCTAACGCTACCGCTAGCGGACAAAAACCATGGATTGTTATTAATCCTGACATTGAAGCTCTTTTGATTCAAGCGCCCGAATTTATTCAGGCTAATCAGACAGGGGATAAAACCTTAAAAGAAGGTTCTATAGGAAGAATAGCAGGTCTTGACGTTCTTGTTTGTACTAATTTTGAAGCTACGGCAGGAAAATATTATGTGCTTGCAGGTACTAACGATGCGGTTACTTTTGCTTCTCAGGTTGTGGAAATTGAATCTTTAAGGCTGCATGATTCTTTTGACACCGCTGTCAGGGGTTTATATGTCTATGGCGCTAAAACAGTTCAGGATGCTGCTTTAGCAAAACTAATCTGTACTGTTTCATAATATAATTTCCTTTCATTTTTTGTTTCATAGGGTGGGTTTTTACTCACTCTATGAAATTTTTATTATTTTAAAAGAGGTAAATATATGTCTGATGAATTTGAAAAAAAACTAACTGATGAGCAAAACAGTAAAGTTATCCCTTCAGAAGAAAAAAAAGTTGATTTTGATAAACTGAGAAAAAAACAGCTTGAAAATATGATGAATAATCTTGAGCAGAAAAAAAACCACGAACCTATAAAAATAACTGCTCTTAATAAAGTTCCTAAAGACAAAAGATACTCTAAAGAAGCTGTATGGACTTGTTGTAACCTGAATAATGAAACTGTTAGCGATGTTAACGGAGAGCAGGCGCACAGCTTAATAATTTATCCTAAAAACTATGTTTTAGTATTTGACCATATATTTTTATAGGTGAAAAAATGAATCTTTTTGACCTTTGTAAAGCAATAAAAATTCAAAACGAAGACCCATTAGATACTGACGCTACTTTTGACGATTTTTTCGAAGACGAAGAAGCTGCTGATATAATTTTGTCTATTAATTCTGTCAATAATTCTATCTGTAACAGTAATGACTGGAATTTTCGAGAAGCAAAAACAACTTTTCAGACTGTAATTGCTGAAGATGAATATACAAAACCTTTCGGCAAAATATGGAAAATGAAACACGAAGGGCAAGTAACTCCGCTTGGTGAGATTCATTATGATTATATAATTGATTATCCTCAAACCGGAACACCTTATAATTATTCATTTTATGCTGATAAATTAATTTTATATCCTACACCGACAGAAGTTAAAACAGTTACAGCATATTATTATACAAATTATTTTGCTAAAAGTATAAATGAATCTTCAGAAATTGTTGACACTTCAAGCCTTGCTAATGGAACGGATTATTCAATAATTCCGGTACATTTGCACGATATTCTTATTTATGGGGCTTGTATAGAGCATTATAAAAAGCCATCAAGAGAAAAATCAATATTATGGCAAGCAAGATTTGAACAATTAATGACAGATTTTGAAAATGCTTGCAAAAACTCTGTTAACGATTACAAACGCGTTGTTTTTGGCGAAAGACCACAAGATATTATTCAAGACTTTTTTGACCCAAGAAAGTAATAAATTATGCTTAATATACCTTTATACAATCTATCCGGTGGGATAGATTTTTTGCATTCTGAAGTGACCATGGAACAATCAAAAACTAAATGTTCATGGTTTGATGCTCAGAATATAGAAATAAATAAAACAGGCAGTATTATTAAAATGCTTGGAAATATTGAGTTAGGACAATTAACAGGTCAAAAAATACTAGGAATACAAGATTATTATCATAAATCAGGAACACATTTTTGTTTAGTTAACGCTTCTGAAGGTAAATTATATAATTTTGATACCGGAAGCGGTGTTTTTACAGAACTTCATTCAGGATTCAGTCTTATTGAAAGATGTACTTATGTTAACGCTTTTGATGGATGTATTGTAAATGACGGAGTTAATGACCCTGTTTTTTATGAATATAACGTTACACCTGCAATAAGCCAATGCAATACACCGTCAACGCACAGAGGAAAACCTCTTTGTCTACATAAAGGCAGATTATTTGTAAAAACATTAAGCGGTCTTGGTTATTCAGCTTTAGGAAAATACAATGACTGGACTACTGCTAATGATGCCGGAGTAATTGAGGATATTTGGAACGATTATTCAGAAGTTACAGCTTTAAAATCTTACGGTGAATATTTAGCAATTCATAAAAAATCAGGTAATGTCTATTTATTAACGGGTAATTCTCCCGAAACTTTCGAGGTAACACCTTTTGGAGATAAAGCAGCAGTAAGTCAATTTGCTGTTAATAATGCTTTAAATATGCAGCTTTATTACTCTGAGAATGCTTCTATTTATCCGCTTACACATAATTCTTTAGGTCAAATTAAACTTGATGATGAAATCAGTTTAATGATAAGCAAAGATTTTAGTAATATAGATACTTCAAAGCTAACAGATATAACCATTTTAGAGCATCCAATAAAAAATCAAGTTTGGTTTTTTATGCCTTATCAAAATACTGATGATTTATCTGTTTGTTGGATTCTGCATAAAATTGATAAAAAAAATATAGCGTGGATGAAAAGGGTTGCACTTCCTGTAACGTGCGCGACCGTTGTTGATAATATTATTTTAACCGGAACTTCTGACGGAAAGATTTTACAAGAAGATTTTGGAGCTACTTTAAACGGTGCGCCTCTTCCTGCTTTTTGGGATTCCCCTTGGTTTCATTTTGGAATGCCTGAGTTTTTAAAATCTGCCGACAAATTATTTTTCAGTTGTTCAGGTGAAAGATTAAATAAATTTAAATATTTTTTCAGAAAAAATTATGACAGAAATAAAGTAACTAATACAAAAGAAATAATTATTAATAATACCAATGTTTTAGACTATGACTCAGGCGAAGAATACGACAGCGGTTTAGTTTACGCTGATAATATACCTTTGAGAACTAAAAAGAAAAAAATACCAGGAAAGTTTTTATCTCTTCAGCTTCACATAGAATTGACTGAATTAGATGATGATATAGCCCTTTTGGGCTTAGTGTTTACCGATATAATTTCGGAGGAATAAAAAATGACACAAATCGGAAGTTTACAAAATATAAACGGTATTGCTTATTCTAATCCCCATAATGCAAATTATCAAGCAATAAAAACAGCTCATAATGCTACAGATGCAGAAGTAACAAGCCAATCAATAAGAATTAATAATCTTGAAAGCGGTAAAGCAGATTTAACAATTCAAGTTCCAGATTTAACCCTTGCGTCAGATGGTTGGACTTTAGTATCAGGGTTTTATGAGTATGATTTAGCAGATGAAAATATTACTGTAAACAGCATTGTAGGTATTATTCCTGAAAAAGCTTATATGGATATTGTAACTGCTGCGCAAATAGTTAATGAAACTGACTCTTCAGCCGGAAGCGTAAAAGTTTATGCTAAAAATCAACCTACTGGAAATATAGGTGTAACTTTGAATATTACGGAGAAAGTATAATGGCAAAAGGTATATTTCATGGGTCAGGTGGGGGCTTATTAATCCCCATAAAAACAGCTTTTACAGATAATGGGATTTTAGCAAGAGCTACAGGTCTTCAGGCTAGAGATGGTTCAACTTTCAACAGAGCTGCTAACCCTGCTAAATTTAATGCTATAGGTTTACAGTTTGGTTATACTGGTACTTTTAATACCTCTGCAACTCCCTCAACAAACAATATGACCGCTGCTAATCTCCCTGTGGGGTACACTGCAAGCTCTACTTATGGTACAAATGCTTGGAAGTTAAGGGATGGCGATTCTGCAACATATTTTTCAGCTACAGGGCTTCGTAACTCCATAGCCTTTGGTTTTCCAACGCAAAGTATAGGAGGTTTTAAACTTAAATCAAAATCCCCTTGGGGAAATACAATGGTTACATCTGGTAATGTACAAATAAGGCTTGGTACTGAAGTTTTAGATACTGTAAATATATTCCACGCTATCTATACTAACGACCAAGAAGTGAGTTTTAGTTGTAACTTCCCTATCGGTATGGCTGATAATATTATTATTAATGCAGAAGGGATAGGACAAGCAGATGATACAACATACTACATGGGGGATATCTCAATACTTCCTCTTGACCTCTCAAAAATAAAAAATGTAGCAACTCCATTCATTACAGGTGATGCTGTAACTGTAGCTCCTGATACAGGTGAGGTTTTACCTACAGGACTTACATTAGGAACAATCTATTACGTTAATAAAATTGATGCAGATAATATTAAATTTTATGATACCTATGCTAATGCAATAGCAGGGGGAGCTACAGGGCTTATAGCTATTACAGATGCAGGAACAGGTACATTCAAAGTTGAACACGCTGATATATTCAGGGTTGATACTTTAGAAGGTGGAATCATAGCTTATTAAGAGAATAAAATGTATAAATTTTTACCTATAATTGCAAATAAAACAAAAGACAAATACGAAAATTTCGAGTATTTGCCTTTTGTTATGAATCTTTTTAATGAATATAAAGATTTATTAACTGATGATTATTACCCAAAGAACCAAGAAGAACTCGTTTATTTTCTTTTAAATGAAATAAACAGTTTATATCCTTGGTTTTTAATTATTTTAAACCCTGAAAATGAACCGATAGGAGTTACTTTTATTTCACACTGGCACGGAAACAAAACAAAATATCATTCTTGCCAGATTCATGCAGTATTTGAAAAGAAATATTGGGGAACACCTGTAAAAGAAGCAAGTAATCAGCTTTTTAATTATCTTTTTAATTCTTTAAATCTTGAAAGAATACAAATGGAAATTCCTGATTTTAACAGACCTGCTCAGATTTACGCTTATCAAATGGGTTTTAAAAAAGAAGGAATCGTAAGACACGCAACTTTTAAAAACAATAAACCTTTAAATCATATACTTTTTAGTTTAATAAAGGAGGAATTTAATAATGGGTAGAGGAAATGATCAACCTACTCCACCACCTGCGCCAACGCCAGCAGAGTTTTCGCCATCTACAATTAAACAAGACGGTAAAATTGTAGGTAAAACTTATAAAGATGCTGCAACTGGTGAGATAATTACAGAATATCTTAGCGACCCTGAAGCTTTAGCCAGAGAGCAAGCTAATCAGGCTTCTTTAACAAAACTTTATTCAGCTCTTGGAAATAGAACAACTGACCAAGTAGACGCAGCAAATCAATACAGAGATACTTTTGTTAATCAAGCATCAAATACATTCAATCAACAATTTGACCCGACTATAAGAAGAACCAGAGAAGATAACGCATCAAGATTTGGAAGTCTTAATAATTCTATATTCAGAGATGCTCTGGCAGAAATTGACAAAGCTAGAAGTTACGGGATGTCTGATATAGCTCAAAATGCAGAATTAAATAAACAGAATTATTTAAGTAATTATGATAATGAACTTTATAAACAAATAGCTGCTATCAGCGGTGATTTAGGTGCTTATGCAACACTTGCAGGACAGACAGGTCAGCAGTCAATGGCAGGCAGTCAATACGGAACTAATTTAAGTCTTCAAAATAACGCTGCTGCTACAAGCTATGGAATGAACCTATATAATTCATTAATGAGCAATTATATGAATGATAGAAATAACTCAAGTGCTACAAAAAGAGCTATATACACAGCTATAATTGGTGGCGTTAGTGGCGGTAGTTCTTCTTCTGCTGCTTAATCCAAAAAGATATGAGGTTATTTAAAAATGGGATTTTTAGACAATTTTCGCAAAAAACCAAATACTGATGAGAAAAATAATAATCAATCCATGGGTGAAAATATCAATCCTGTTTTTCACCCTTTAAAATTTTTACAGCAACAAGATGCACAAACACCAGAAGTAAGAACAACAGTAAACAATAAAGTAAGAAATTATGACCAACAAAACTCTTTTTTAAGAGGACTTGCTAATGCTACTTATGGTATTGGGGTAGGAGCTATGACAGGTGATCCGTTTTTAGCAGCGGTTACATCTGCAAAAATGGGTTATGATGGTTATAAAAGAGCTGAAGCTAATAATTCAGCTTATGAGCAAACTATTAATGAGTTAGATGCTAAGTATAAAATGGCTAATGAGCTTAATCATCTTGTTAATGATAAACCTGATGCCTCCGCTGCTGATTTGCAAAAAGTTTATGATACTGATTATTATGATGATTATACAAAAACTTATAGTCCTGAATATCAAAAAGTGCGTTCCGGCTTAAATACTGCTGATGTACAACAAAATAGACTTGATAACGGAACCGTAAACTTTAACCAAGGCTATATAAGCGACTCCTCAGTAAATAATATAGCTAATGACCAGATAGAACTTTTAAAAGATGCTCATAATAAAGGTAACTTTCAAACTGCTTTAAGCTTTTTGAAAAATAAAACACCTCAACAACCTGTTAATAATCCTCTGCCAGTTCCTCAAGAATTTAATTCCAGTTTTACAGTACCTTCTACCGGACTTAAATTCCTTCAACCAAATGGTTTAAATGGTGGAGTTGAAACGCAACAATGGCAAGGTGGACAACCTAACTTATATAATTTATGGAATGCGCCTGGCTATAATTCCGATGCTCAAAAAAAACTTGTTGAATACAGCGCTTTAAACCCTTCTGCTGTACAAACAAGGATTGAGAATAAATTTTTACCTTTCTTAAAACAGGAAGAATTAACACATAAACAACAAGAAAATAAATACTTCCCTTTAAAACAGCAATATGATTTAAATAGACCTTATTTTAATCCAAATCAAGGACATCTTACGCCTTATCAACAATGGCAAATGGAACAAGCGCAAGACAAAGCAGAAAGAGAACAACTTACAAATTATAACAATTATAAATATTTAAATGACGCTGTTTATTCTCTTGAAAATAAAAATAAAGATTTCTTTGGTCATGATCAACCTGGAACTGATGAAGATTATAAAGCTTTAGGATTTAAAGGCGGTAGAGCAGAAGCTATTTTAACACTTCAAAAAATGAAAAATAATGGATGGGGCAGTAATTCTAATCAGAATAATGACCCTCTCGGAATTAGATAAGGATTTTTAAAAATGTCTTTAAAAGATTTTGTTTCAAAAATAAGAGCTAAACACCCTGAATATAACGATATTGAAGATAATGAATTGGCTCAAAAAGTTATTCAGAAATATCCTCAATATCAAGATATGATTGAAACACCTGTATTATCTCAGCCAAAAACTGAGATTGTTAATAATATTCCTGAAACTATAAAACCTGCTTTAACAGGTGAAGTAAAAAAAAGTAAATTTGGTAATTACCCAGTTCAAACTTTTTCAGAAGATTATTTAAACAGCCCTGAATATCAAACAAGAATACAAAAAAACATTGAATTTGCTAAACAGCAAGGTTTAGATGAAGGAAAAACTGTTGACTTAACCCCAGAAATGTATAAATTTGCAGGTCTTTCAGCAGTGCCTTTAGTTGGTCCGGCAAAATGGGCTTTACCTGCAAGAATGGCTTTGCAAGGTGGTACTGTTGGACTTCTTGATTCAGGTATTAATGCGTTACAAGGTAAAGAAACCGATGTAGTTGGTAATGTCGTAGGTGGAACATTGACAGGTGGCACTATTGGTGCTGCTTTGCCTTTTTTGAAAAAATTTGCTACAGCTGCCGGAAAACCTATCACTAAAGGTGTTGAATATCTTGGAAATAAAGTTGTACAAGGTGCTGAAAATTTAGGAGATAGTTTTATTTCAAAACTTTCTAAAAAAGCCGGAGAGCTTAAACCTTTAGCAGAAATGCCAAAAGCTAATTATGCTGAAGCTGCAATATTAAACAGTCCTGATTTTAAAATACATAAAACTGCATCAGAAATTTCAAATAATATTGACCCTTACTGGGAAATGTCAGATGATTCAATTAATACAACAGGAAATAGAGTTTACAAGGCTATAAAAAATCATTTAAAATCAAATACTTCTTTCCCAAGTGCCGATGAATTAAGAATAACTCAAGACAAGCATAATCAAATAATTTCAAAACTTAATGAAACTTCGAGAGAAATTAGTACACCTTATGGAGATAAAATTTTAAAAACAGGTAATGAAGTTTCTCAAATAGATTTTAAGCCTTTTAATAAAGAAATTCCTAATATTGCTAAAAATACTGTAAAAGGTTTAAGCAAAAATGATATAAAAAATATACTTGATGAAACAGGCAATCATCCTTACGATGATTTTTATTATCATATTTCCGACAGAAAACAGATTGGCAAGATTCCGGCTTTTCAATCAGGAAAATTAAACGAGCCTGTTGTGTGGATGTCAGAAAAAGTTTTAGGCAACCACGGACAGGGGCATGTATATGCAATCCCAAAAGAGCTTGTAAAAGAAAATTTAGGACAATCACCAAATAGATTTATTGTTCATTCAGGAGATTTACCACTAGAAAAGACTTTGTATTTAGGAAAAACAAACGGAGTAGACCCATTTGATGTATATAATGCTTTCCAAAATGCAGAACATCCAATAGGTGGACAAGAAAATGTTCCTTTAAACAATGAAGTTATAACAACACCGCAAGGCAATAAACAGTTAAATATAGGGATTCAGGAAAATCAACCTAATGAATTTGTACACGAACATGGTATAAATTTAAAAAACGATACAACCATTGCCGGCAATCAAAAAGAATCAATAAACGATATAAGGCAAGCTTCCAGCGGTTTTAAAAACTCACAAGTAGTAAAAATAAATCAGCTTTCAGATAAAATAAGAAACTTAATCCCTGACCCGATACAAAGGCAGGGATTAACTCTTTTAAGAGATGTTGGCGGAGATGTAAGCAAATTAAAAGCTACTGATGGTGATTGGAGATTCGAGCCTTATAAACCTGCCATTGATTCTGCAATTGATATGGCTGAAAATCCTGCTAAATATTCTCATGTTCAAGAAGCAAATACTTTACTGGAAAAATATTACAATGAAACCGGTAAAGCAGGACTTTCAGAAGGATTTTTAAAAGATTTAAGAAGTAACTATATAAACAGGGTTTACGAAAGACAATCCCCTGCAACTGGAAAAGCTATCGCAACTATAGATAGAGTAAACGGACATATAAAACAAAGGAATTTTGAAACTATTATTGATGCTATAGATAATTTTCAAAAACCCGCTACTCTTGATAGTGCTGATTTATTATCAATTCACGGTGCAGAGTTTTCAAAAACATTGGCAAATAATAAGCTTGTAACTGCTTTAGAAGAGGCAGGTTTAGGAGATTGGACAGGCTCAAAAGGTGCTTTTGTCGGTGATAAACAACTTGCAAATATTGAAAGAAATATCCCACAAACGCAAAGAACAGGAATAGAAGTAAAACAAAACCCTGTATATTCCGATGCTAATCCTAATCAGGTTGTTTCTACAAAACAGGCAATTACTGAAATAAAAGAACCTATCTTTGATAAAAACGGGAATCAGATCGTAAATCGTGAAATTTTCGCAGTACCAGACTGGTTAGAAAAAGGCTTAAAATCAATTTCAGAGCCTAATTTTTTAAATAAAGTTGATGAATTAAGAGCAATACATAAATATCAAGGTTTTGTTAAAACGATTGACCTTTCTATGTCTTTCTTTCACCATTTCACTTTTGTAATGCAATCTTTATATCAAAATAAATTTTCTTTTGGAACAGTAAAAGACATCGGTTCTATTGTTAAAAACGTTGACGGTTTATTAGAACATCCTGAATTTAATAAAATGGAGGTTGATTTTACTGAAAATGGCGGAATAACTTCTAAAGTTGACCAAAATATTGACGTTTTAAGAAAATTATCGGTTGATAATGATTTTTTACAAAAAGCTTTAGATACTCCAGGATTAAAACAGTTTTTACATCTTAATGAAAAAAACGCTAATTTTCTTTTCGGGAAAATGCAAAGATGGCTAAAAGTAACTGATTATAATAAAAAAGTTACTCAATATATGCAAAAAAATAACTGGAAATCTGACGCTCAACTTATAGATGCAAAAAGAAGTATTGCCAGAGAAGTAAACGCAGCTTATGGAGGTTTAAACTGGGAAGCTCTCGGTGTTTCTCCTTCTATTAAAAGAATCGGACAATTATTTTTACTTGCGCCTGACTGGACATATTCAAATATAGAGCTTGCAAAAATAGCAGTTCAGAAAACACCGGGTGGAACAATAGCCCGACAACATTATACAACTGCTTTACTCGGCGCAGGAATACTAACAGAAGGCTTAAGCTATCTTTTTACAGGTCATTTTACCGACAAAAACCCTAAAGGATACGAATTTGAAATTGAAGTAAGACCAGGTGTTTATGTTTCTTTGTTTCGTGGCGCTATAGGTGATGCAATGAAACTAGGAAGTAGAGTTCAGGAAAACGGAGTTAGCGGAGTCGGAGAATTTGTAGGCGGTAAAGGCTCACCATTCTTAAGAGGACTTATGACTGCTGCAACCGGAAGAAATTATTTTGGACAAAAAGTAACAAATACTGGTGGAGATATAATTAATTTCGGAAAAGGTAAAAATTTAAACTTTTTGCAAAAATCGGGTAATTATATTTCTGGTGTTGGTGATTCTGTTTCCCCTATGCCTTTTGGTGCTAAATCAACTCAAAAACTTATTTCAGAAGGAAATAAAGACCTTGCAAGTTATATGCTCATTATGGCAGGTGCAGGACGCTCAGGAAAGAAAAAAGAAAAACCGACTATAGATTATAAAAGAATAATGGGGATAAAATAATGAATGATTTTTTGCCTTATGCCGGTGTAATTATTGCAGTTGTCGGCTTTTGTATTCAGTTCGGCATGTTTGTTAGACCTGTTGAGCTTGAAAAAAAACACAGAGAAATTATGGAAGAATCTTACAAAAAGTTTGCTTCCATAAATATGGTTGAAGATATGAAAGCTGAATTTAAAGAAATTAAATCTAAAATTGATCAAATTTATGAAATGCTTCTACAAAGATAATTTTTAAATATCCTTTCTTGAATTTGTGTTTATTTTACCCCTCTTTGATTTTTCATTGAGGGGTTTTTTATTGTAAATATCTTGTAATAATTATAAATTTATATACGATTAGCGAAGCCACAAAGCCCAGAATTAAAAGTTTAAGTGTGATTACTATACAAACAATATTAGTAATAATAAACGTGGCTTAAAATTGATTGTAAAGATGTTGTAACAATATAAAGAAATCGTTAAAGTTTTTTAAAAAGAATGACGAAACAAATATTATAGAGATTAAATAACAAAACATGAAACCGCTTTTTAAGCGGTATTTTTTTGCGCAATTTTTCACCTTTAGATGTTTTTATATTTATATAGGAGAATGGGATTGGATATAAAAACAAATTTTATTCAAAGAAGCGGAATAGATAGGCGACAGGCTCAAAAACATATCGAGGTTGATAATCGTTCCGGCATCGATAGACGGCTAGAGCCTGAACTTTGGAAAAAACATCAAGAAAACATTTTTAATAAAGATACAGAAACGGCTTTAAGGCTTTGTCCGCCAGCAAGGAAAGTTATAAGCGCATTTGAAGGCAATGACTCGGGAAATTTGGCTTATGCTGGCGGGATGCTTTTTCGGGGGATTAATGAAATTAAAGAAGATTTTAGCGATATTAAGTCGGCTTTAATTCCCGGACTTCATCAGGTCAAGGATTATGATAAGCAGCATCCTTTCTGGGCAGTGCAAGGTTCTTTGATTGAAAAAACTAAAATTGGTAAATTTTTAGTTAATTATGACAAGACACTTTTTGGTTATACTTTTATAAAAAAAATCTTGCAAAAATCAGGCATGACGGGATATGAAGTAACAGAAAATAATCTTTATAAACTCGAAGGCTCTGCAATTTCTAAAGTGTTGGGCGGTGCTGCTTTGAGGATACCAGTCTTAGGAGCTGCGCTTTTTGCAGCTATGGAATCACCTAACATCTTTAAAGCAAGGGATAAGCCAAAAGAAGCTTTAAAGTCAGGAATTAAAATTGTATCAATAATGGGATTATCTGCCTTGTTTGGATGTGTAGGCAGACACTACGGCAAAATAGTTGAAATGGTACTTATGGGTTTAGGTATTATGACAGGTGGAAAACTTTCTGAAAAAATAAATTCTAAACTTTAAGCTTTTCTTTTAAAAGGTTTATTGCAGTATCATAGGCTTTTTTCCCGCCGTCAAAAATTTCTTTTGCTTTAGCTTTAATAAGTTCTTCCTGAATTTCTTTAGAATTAATTTCTTCTAGAGTTATTCCGTCGAACATCCCGATTCTGCAATTTCTGACAAGTCTAGCGGTTTCCTGATGTTTTATTGCGCTTTTTAAATCTTTTACTTGTTGGATGCCAGTAAAACTAACATTTCTAATCATTTTTAAAATCCTTATTTTGTTTGTCTTAATTATATAACGCTTCTAAAAACAGAAATTGACATTACAAATTGTAAATAAGTTTTTGCTGATTTTGGCAATTTTTTATATTCACTTGTTTTATATATAACACGATAAGAAAATTCGTAGTTTTGTATAAGTCGGAGATTAAAATAATGGTCGTATCAGTATTATTATTTGAAAAATTTGTAATAGGATTTTTAACAAGACTAAGAGGCATAATTTTTGCCGGTTTAATCAAGGAATGGATTGCATAAAATATACTTATAACTAAAAACACCCTCTCCTATTCTTTTTTATAAGGGTGTTTTTTAATGCTATTTTCTCATGTTTTAATCTATTTAATCTTTATAAATGTTGTTAGTTTATAAAGGTTTTAAAAAAAATGAAAGATATAAATAAAGCGAATTCCGCTAAAATTCGAGTACAAAAAAATAAAAATAATCTCAAAAAACTTGAGTTGCTTAAATTATTAGAAATAAAAATGTTTATTATTCACCATATACAATAGTTGTAATTCTTCTAAAAAAGAGAAAAACTGTTTTTTCGTTAATATCAACAAAACTAACTTTTGATATATGCCCTTTTCTCGCGGCTTCATATGCACTTGCATCGCCAATTTCAACAAAGTAAAGCACGTTTAATGCGCTTGCTCTCCCTTGTTTCAAACTAGCTAGTTCGTATCCTGTTGTTATTCCTGTTGCCGTAACTGGATATTTGGCATTTGTATAAAACAAACCAGTTGCGTTAGCGCTGGTATTAATTGTTATAAACAAAATAGATACAAAGATTAATACAATAAAAATTTTTTTCATTTTTGATTTCTCCTATTCGCCATAAACTGTTGTTGTATATTTCGTAAAATAAGGTGTAAAAGACCCGTATCTGATTTTTTCTTTACTAATACTTACATAAAGTATTTTTGTGATATTGCCGTCTTGTGCTGCCTCAAATATACCTCCTTCTCCCCACTCTACTAAATTTAATACATTATAAACTGATGCAGAACCTTTTTTTAATTTTTCTAAATCAATTTTTTTGTCTGAAATATTGATAATGTTGTTTTCTTGCAAGTTAACATTTTTAGCAACATCAACAGGTAAACTAATATCAGTATGAAACCAACCTTTATCATAATATTTGAAACCTCTGCCATGTCCAATAGCAAAAGCAGGTGTTACAAAAAAACATAAAATTAAAATAATTAAAAATCTACGCATATCTTTACTCCGTTAATTTAATAAATCTTTCTCTGGCTTCTTTATCACCTTTAATCGCTTTTACAGCATAACTTAAAAGTTCTGGGTCTTTTATAGCTACTGATAAAATTTCATTTAATACTTTAGGAGCAATTTTTAATTTTTCAGCATTTTCTTTAAGTTTTAAATTATATTCATCCATTGAATAATCATCAAAGTTAATTTTTAAGTCGGCTTCTATTTTTTTTCTATCTGTTTCAGAAAGAGAATGTTCGCCAGCTTCTATTTTAGAAATATTTGATCTTGTTACATCCAAAATATCAGCAATTTTTTGCTGAGTTAAACCTTTATTCTTTCTGATTGTTTTTAAAATTTTACCATACATTTAGTTATAACCTTTTAAATATTTATTTCTCACAAAGTGTTGACAAAGGTGAGAAAATGTGAGATATTCTAATTAAGATATTAAACAAAAGTTTAAATTAAAGTTTAAACATAATACTAAAAGAGATTTTAAACGAAAGGAGCAAATATAACAAGTGCAGATTCATTTTAACGCACCTGATGAGAAAACAAGAAAGTTTCAGGCTATTCTTAAGCTTCAAGGCTCTGACCAGTCTAAGTTTCTCAGAGAAATAGTTTTAAAACATATTAAAAAATACGAAAAACTATTGTCTATTTAAACAAAAACATTGTTTATAGATAAATTGCCACAACAATTAGTTAAACAACAAACAGATTAGGCAAAAAAAGAGAGCGGTTAAGCTCTCAGTAATACAGATTAGACCCTTAAAAAAGGATCTCAAGAAATTATAACACAAAACAGACACCCCTTTTAAGGGGGAGATTTTAGCACAAATTTAAGAGGTAAGAAAACATGAAAATTAACAGAAATAGCATTATTAACAGAATTCTTTACAACTTCGGGCTAAGAATTGTTGAAACAGAGCATTTATTCTCTCATAGAGAAGCTTTAGAGTTTCATTTAAACGTTGATGAAATTAAAAAAATCAATGAAACCGCGAACGCTCTTTATGCGGAAAAAATGACAAGAAAATCAAAACCTTCTCAGATTCTAGGCTTAATTCCTTCAATGGGGGTCTAGTTAATGACAATGCATTTTAACGGTCATCTTGTAACACCGGAAGAAGAAAAAGAATTTAGAAAAAATTACGATTACGGCAATTTAAGAATTGGTCAAATTCGAGAAGAACTTAACAAAAAATATCCATTGGAGGACTAAAAATGGACAAAGAATTATTAAAAAAAATAAAAAATATTCCAATGGTTGAAATTTTAGAAATGCTAAATAAGACAAACTTGTACAGCAGCAGAATGGGAAGATATTTTTGCTAATAAAAAATATACAGAACATTGTAACAACGAATTTGAATATACAAAATGTCAGATGGCTTTTGAGTATTGCAAAAAATTATTACAACAAAATCAATAAAAAATTAAAAAAATAATAATTAAGAGGAAAAATAAACAAATAATGTTTAAACTCAATAATAACGCTTTTTTAATGGTATCAAATAGCGAAATAGAACAGGAATTAGGTAATTTCCTTTTAGAAGTAAGTAAAGATTATGCACAACCAATAGAAAACACTGGTAAGTCATTATATGAACTCGAAATGAGAACAACAGGTGCGTGGATACAAGATTCTTTCACAGAGATGTATTGCGATATGAGTTCTAATCCGGATGAAATATTAAGACAAGCTTGGAGTGCTACCAATAGTTTCATAGAGCCAAAAATTTCTTTTGAAGAATTTTGTAAAAACCACAGAGTTAAATAAACAGATTAGACAATTTTAAGAGGTAAAGAGAAATGATACTCACGGAAGAACAAATAAAAATAACAGATTCAATTAATTCACCTGATGAAAACATTGTTATCAATGCTTATGCAGGAAGCGGTAAAACTACAACATTAATTGAATTAACAAAAGCAATACTTGAAAAAGAAACTGAAGCAAAAGTTTTATATGTAGTTTTTAACTCAAGTATGGCAGATGAAGCAAGATTTAAATTTCAACAAAACTGGTTAGATGTTGAATGTAGAACAGCTCACAGTTTCGCTTTAAGTCAATTCAGAAAAAAACAACAGATTAATGTTGCCGGATTTATTGATTATTCCATCTATGAGCAGATTAAACCTCAAGAATTTTGCAGTTTTATCAAAGTTAATAAACTTCTTGAAAATTATTGTTTAAGTTATCAAAAAATAAAATCTTTTGTTGAAACAGAAAAAGAAAAAGCTTCTTTAGGATTAAGAAGCAAAGATAACTTTTCTATGGTTGAAATAGAAACTTTTGAAAGACTATATTACTACTTAATTGAGAACTACACCTATACACACGGTTTATATCTTAAAGAATACGCTATGAATACAGACATTATAAACGGTTATGATTATCTGTTATTTGATGAAGCGCAAGATGCCGACCCGTGGATGTTAGAAATAGCAAGAAAAATTAATTGTAAAAAAAGATATTTTGTAGGAGATACGCATCAGTCAATTTATGGATGGCGTGGAGCTATTAACGCAATGGAAAAGGTTGAAAACGCTGCAATTTATAATTTAAGCAGCAGTTTTAGGTTCGGTAATGAAATAGCCGGAATTGCTAACGAAATTTTAAGTTACAAGCCTTCTTTTAAAGGCTTAATTTCCGGCTCGGGAGTTTGTCCGACTTCTGAAGATTCACCAACAACAGTTTTATTTAGAACAAATGCTTCTATGATTGAATATGGGCTTAAAAAACTTGATGAAAACTCAAAAACAAAATTAACTTTCCAAGGTTTTGCAAATAATAAACAAAGCAATGAATTTACAGAAATTTATCACGATTTTTTAAGCTTAATTAAAGCTATTGCAGAAGAAGAAGGCAAAAAAGAACTTTTAGCCGGATTAAATCAGAATTTTTATTTTGCAAAATTATCAACAAAAATAACTAAAATGCAAAATATCGCTAAAAAAGAAAGAAGTTCTTTAAGGTCATATCTTCATGCGCAGGCTAGAAATAATTGTATTTTTGATAATGAAATTTCAAGATATTTTAATTTTTTCACTAACAATGAATACAAAATCATTGAAAAACTTATTCAATTAAGAGATTCAGGAACGATTGAAGACCCAGAAGTATCTTATAACTTAATTACAGCCCATAGAGCTAAAGGGCTTGAGTGGGATAGCGTTTTAATTTCTGATGATGATTGGAGTACCGACACTGTAGAAGAATTAAATTTGCTCTATGTAGCTGTAACAAGAAGCAAAGGAAAAATAATAATAGAATCTAATGTTGTAAAAGAACTTTTAGAGAATAAACAACAAAAATTAGCAGTTTAGAAGAATTTTAGAAAAGGAGAAAATTTTTAATGCAACCGATTAATTTTTCAGAAGTAAAAGAAGCAAAAGCAGCGGGTCTGCAATGTGGCAAATACCTTGCTATTTATCATGAAGTTAAGGAAAAAAAATCAAGCAAAAATACTGATATGTTTGAATGTGATCTTAAAATAATGGCAGGAAAACATAAAGGCAAGATTATTAAAGATTATTTAGTCTTTAAGGGCAAAGATGAAAATGCCACAAAAAAACTTCTCGGTAAAGTTAAAAAAATATATAAATCTATTCACGGTGAAGAAAAAGCTAATTCAAAATTCACCCCAAAAACAGAAGATTTGCTCGGACAAATGATAATGATTGATGTTGTACCGAAATTAAATGAATTTACAGGTGATGACGGAATTCTAAGAAAATCTTATCAAGCAAAAATAGACTTTGCAGGTTATTTCCCGGCTGATGATTATATGGAAATTATGGATTCAGAACTTTTTGATTGTCCAATCTATAAACAAGAAGAAACAACACAGCAAAACAATACAGTTCCGCAAGGTGATGAACTTATCGGAGAAAACGAAATCCCTTTCTAAAAAGCTTAAGAGATTACTCCTTGGCTCTTGAAACTGAGATAATTTCAGGATACGTATAAACGGAGCAAGTGGGTGGAAAGCCTACACCTCGAAAGAGGTTAAATTAAACAGATTAGACAAAAAAGAGGATTTTAAATAAAAATGTCAAATATAGATGAATTATTAGGAGAAATAGAGCCGCCAAAATTAAGCAATTACGCTGTACTTGTTTTAGGCGATCCCAAAACAGGCAAATCAACTTTTGCAGCAAGTTCAGCAACTCCTGAAGAAAAAACAATAATGTTGAACCTTGAAAAAGGTTTAGCTTTTATTCAAGAAACAGAAAATTTAAGAATTTATCCCGGCAAAGAAAAAGCTTGTAAAATGTCAGATTTAAGAAAACTTTATATTTCACTTAAAGCAGGCGGTCATAATTATAAAAATATAGTTTTTGATACAGCAGATGCACTCTGGGATATTATTTGGGATGATTATTTGCCTCAGATACAAGCAGGATTGCCGGGGCAAAAACCAAGACCAACACAAACAAGCATCGAGTTACAGGATTATGTCCCGATGTATGAAAAATATCAAAAAACATATAATATGTTCAGAGATTTGGGATTAAACGTTTTCTTTACCGCACATACAAAAAGAACAGAAGACGACCCAAAAAAAGTAATCGCTTTGCCCGGAAAACTTGGTGGTTTAATTGGCGGCTCTGTTGATATGATTCTTCATTTAACTGCAAAAACAACTAATGGCAAAATGGAAACAACTTTATACACTCAGCCGAATGTTTTACTTGATGCCGGACATAGACATTTTGGAGTTGCTCTTCCTGAAAAAATGATAAATCCTGTTTGGGCTGATATTCCTAAAATATTAGAAAAAGGAATTAAAAAAATCGAAAAAGCTCCTAAAAAGGAAATTAAAAAAGAATTATCTCAGGAAAAAATCAATAAAACAGCTAATGATTTACCTGATGAAGACCCAAATAAAGATTTTGCAGAGAATGAAACAGGTGTAAACGGTGAAATAGAAACAACTCCATCGAAAAATTCAACAGAAGAAATTTTTGAAAGTCTTGAACCTGCAACAACTGAAACAAAAATCCCTACTGATCCGGCAGAAATAAGAAAAGCTTTTCTTGATTTTGGTAAAAAAATAGGATTAAAAACTTTTGATGATTTTGCAGCTTTTGGCAAAGAATATGGATTTAAATCCGAAGAGCCGGAATATATGGCGCAATGGCTTTATGAAACACCTGACAAGCTAGAAATAGCAATAAGAGAATTTATTACAGAGAAACAAGCAAAGGTAGCTTAATTCTTACCTCTAAGGGAGGGTTGTCCTCCAAATACCTTCCCTTTGTTTTTTTTAAGAATAACAGATTAGACATTTATTGAGGAATTGGGAAAATGTGCGATTGTACAAAAAATATACTACCTAAAATTGAAAGAAATAAAATATTAAACGAATTATTTAGTAAAAAAGTAATATTTGCGCCTTACACAATTATTGATATTATCAAAGATTTTTTAACAGGAAATTTAATAAAAGTTTCTAAAAGTATTCAGGATGTAAGGCTTGAAATCTGCTCTGAATGCGAATATAGAGTTTTCAAAAGTCATTGCTCAAAAAGTGGTTGTCTTTTAAGTCTTAAAGTTCAGTTTTTAAGATCAGTATGTCCGATGGGTAAATGGTCATGAGGACAAGAGAAAGAAATTATTTATTAATTAATAAGCTGACTCCAACAGAATTAAAAGTTAAAGAATTGCTTGTAAATGGATTTGAGTATAACGAAATAGCAAAAGAGCTTATTATATCCCCGACTACAGTAAAAACACACGTTAATCACCTATTCGTTAAGCTTGATGTAAGCAATAGAGCAAGTTTAATTGTTAATCACTATAAAAATATTCTTTCAGAAAAACCAAGAATTTTTTTAAAAGAATATTTAACAGACATCGAAAAAGATGTTTTACAAAGATTTTCTATAGGTCTTAATCTTTACCAAATAAGTGATTGCGTGAAATTATCACCTTTAGAAGTTAGGGATATTTTGCAAAGTTTCTTTAATAAATTAGAAATTTAAGGGGAATTTATGAAAAAAATAACTGTTAGAGAAAAACAAGTTTTAGGTCTTATATGCGCCGGATTAACCAACTTAGAAATAGCTCAACGTTTGTTTATATCGAAAAGTACAATATCAGCGCATGTAAACAATATGTACGAAAAAGTTTTAGGTGTCGATAGAAAAAACAACCCCAGAGCGCAATTAGTAGATTATACGCATAAATACAATTTATTAGGGCAGGGAGATGGAGGAAACACTTAAACAGATTAAAGTTGACGAGATTATTTTAAAAATTTTAAACGCTTTATTTCTAAAAGAAAACTCAAATAATCTTGAAATTTATAGAAAAAAATTCAAAACAAAAGATGAAGCAATGTCATATTTAATTTTTATTGATGAAATCAGAAAAGCTAAAACTAAAGTAATTTGGAGTAAAAAGGGTAATGAATAAAGTTAAAGCAGCAGAAAAATTTTTTGAAAGTCTTAGTAATCCAGAAACAATGAGAAATATATTTACTGAAAGACTTGATCTATCTACTTTAAAAATTATAAATGATTATTCTGGAGTTATATACAAAATAACCTCAAGATGTCCTCTATTTTCACAAAAAGATATTTTAATAAATGCAATGATTATAGGTTATTTGCTTAAAGGTCAATTTGACAGAGCAGAATTAGAAGAATTACTAAAGAAGGATTAAC
>Ga0209212_1002152_pt1 | contig 29030 bp, 27 predicted proteins | sample RifGroC2_FD_183996 | JGI IMG/M metagenome (GOLD analysis project Ga0209212, IMG submission 183996) | Groundwater microbial communities from Rifle, Colorado, USA - Groundwater C2 (SPAdes) (version 2) | ecosystem: Environmental > Aquatic > Deep subsurface > Groundwater | place: Rifle, Colorado... | reverse complement strand
GGCGCCTGCCTCATGTCAGAGGCTCCCTCGCTGGTTGAAAACAAGCAACTTCGTGAACTGGGCATCCGCTTGGCGGAACGACAGGGGTAAGCGTCCTACTGATGCGCTGTTGCGCTGCGTCCATATTGCTGCTGCTTTGTTGCCTGTTGGTTGCCTGCTCTACGCCGGCACCAACATGGCGCAGCAAGGTTGCGACGCTGGTAGATGAACTTACCCGCCAAGGTGCGCCTGCGACTTTTCCGCAGGCGTATAATAATTTAGTGGAGACCTTTGAGCATGGCGAAGCGGTGCTGCATGTCCAGCACAACGATCAGGAGGCTGACACCTATTATTTGATGGCCTATCAAAAAGGTGAACTGCTTAGAGCCGAGTTAAAACGCCATAAAGAGCGCATTGCCGAACAAGAGCGCCAGCGGGTGGCTGATGAGCTGGCTCGCATCGAAGAAGAACGATTAATGCGTAAGGCTGCTGAGGCTGAAAAGCGTCTGCAGGAGCAGGAACGATTGGCCGCAGAGGAAGCCTCCAAGGCCGCTGCCGCAGAAAAAAAAATATCCAATTCTAAAGAATCGCCAATCTCGCAGACTCCTACCCACACAGTCCGCCGTGGCGAGACACTTCCCCAGATTGCCGCACGTAGCGAAATTTACAATGACTCCTCCCTATGGCCTATAATCTATCGGGCCAATCGCGATCAAATCCGCAATCCCAAGCAGCTCTGGCCCGGCCAGGTGCTCAAGATCCCACGGCATTTTTCAAGAGATGAAGCCATAGATGCCAAGCGCTTTTCCGGCAGAAAATAAGTAGTTCTGATACAGCTTCCCTAAGTCTGTTTGAATGCTTATATGAGATTGTTTTTTTCTTGACAGTCCAATGGGTTTTTGTATACTGTATACAAAATCAAACGCCATGAGTAAAATACCATATAAATCAGCTGGTTAAATTGTAGCTAAAATATTCTAGCCTGTATTTGTTAAAGATGTAAATCTACCCGCAAAAAGGACATAAAAACCAAGGAGAGATACATGACGACACAAAAGATTATTTGGTCCAAGATCGATGAAGCACCCGCGCTGGCAACTTACTCTTTACTCCCGATCGTCAACGCCTTTACAAAGGCGGCTGGCGTTGTTGTGGAAACACGGGATATCTCTGTTGCCGGAAGAATAATCGCAAATTTCCCTGAAAACCTGACGGATGCCCAGAAGATGCCGGATTATTTGGCCGAATTGGGTGACCTTACACAGAAAATAGAAGCCAATATCATCAAGCTGCCCAACGTAAGCGCCTCAATTCCGCAATTGAAAGCCGCTATCAAGGAACTGCAGGATCAGGGTTATAATATCCCTGATTATCCCGAAGAGCCGAAAACCGATGCTGAAAAAGCACTTCACGCCAGATATGCCAAGTGTCTGGGAAGTGCTGTAAATCCTGTGCTGAGGGAAGGCAACTCTGACAGAAGGTCGGCAGCTGCGGTAAAGCAGTACGCAAGAAAGCATCCGGTTAAAATGGGAGCCTGGACCCCGGAATCGAAGACCCATGTATCCCACATGAATGCCGGCGATTTTTATCACAGTGAGAAGTCTGTCACGATGAAAAAGGCCGGAAATGTGAGGTTCGAGCTGGTCGATAAGGCTGGGAAAGTAACGGTTCTCAAAGAGAAGTTGGCACTTCAAGAAGGTGAAGTTCTTGATGGCGCATTCATGAGCTGCAAAGCCCTGCGCAAATTCATCGAAGAGCAGATCGAAGATGCCAAGAACAAGGGTGTGTTGTTCTCCGTGCACCTCAAAGCCACCATGATGAAGATCTCCGACCCCATCATGTTCGGTCATTTTGTCTCCGTCTTCTTTAAGGACGTTTTTGAAAAACATGCCGCTACCTTCAAGGAACTGGGTGTCAATCCGGATCTTGGTTTGGGCGACCTTTATTTGAAGCTCAAGAAATTGCCGGAATCCAAGCAGGCCGAGATCGAAGCGGATATCCAGGCGGTTTACAAGAAAAGACCCGAGCTCGCCATGGTTGATTCCGATAAAGGGATCACCAATCTGCATGCCAGCAACGACATCATCATCGATGCATCTATGCCGGTTGTTATCCGTGACTCCGGTGGGATGTGGGGCACTGATGGAAAGCTTCATGATGTAAAATGCGTGATACCCGATACCTGCTATTCGGAATGGTATCAGGAATGTATAGATTTCTGTAAGAAAAACGGCCAGTTTGATCCAACTACAATGGGTTGCGTGTCAAACGTGGGTCTGATGGCACAGAAGGCCGAGGAATACGGCTCACACGACAAGACTTTCAAGATTCCCGTTGATGGCACGATGCGCGTTGTCGATGAGTCCGGAGCGGTCTTGTTCCAGCACGAAGTGGAAGAGGGTGACATCTGGCGTGGATGCCAGGCAAAAGACCTGCCGATTCGCGACTGGGTCAAGCTGGCTGTAAACAGGGCAAAGGCCTCCGGAGCACCGGCTATCTTCTGGCTCGATAAAAACAGGGCCCACGATGCCCAGATGATTGAAAAGGTAAACCTCTACCTGAAGGATCACGATACAACCGGTCTGGATATTCGCATCATGCCTCCAGTAGAAGCGATGCAGTTTGCCATGCAACGGGCTAAAGACGGCAAAGATACGATTACCGTAACCGGCAACGCCCTGAGGGATTACCTGACTGACCTCTTCCCGATACTCGAATTGGGTACTAGTTCAAAGATGCTGTCAATCGTGCCTCTTTTGGCCGGTGGCGGACTTTTTGAGACAGGTGCAGGCGGCTCGGCTCCCAAGCATGTTCAGCAGTTTGTCAAGGAAGGGTACCTGAGATGGGATTCGCTCGGCGAGTTCCTGGCGCTGGCAGAATCATTGCGGCATCTTGCAACCACATTCAATAATGAAAAGGCTAAGCTTCTTGCTGATACACTGGATCAGGCAAATGCCAAATTCCTGGATAACAACAAGAACCCGGCTCGTAAAGTTGGCCAGATAGACAACAGGGGCAGCCATTTCTACCTTGCAATGTACTGGGCTGAAGCATTGGCCGAGCAGACCGTGAACAAAGATCTTCAGACTCTCTTTGCTAATGTAGCCAAGCAGCTTCAAGAAAATGAGACAAAGATTAATGAAGAATTGATTGGAGCCCAAGGTAAGCCGCAGGATATTGGTGGTTATTATCAGCCGGACCCGATTAAGACGGAAAAAGCGATGCGTCCCAGCGCCACTTTAAATGCAATAATAGATGCAATAAATTAAATATATCGGAAACAGGATAGGCTGATGATTCTCCTACCCTGTTTCCGATTTCTTTGTTAGCTGTATTTATGATTTGTTTTGTTTCTGCGAAACTTTGTGTTAATGGTTTTTTTGTATGATGGATATTAATCCTCGAAAGGAGGGCTGATGGTTTATTCGTATGTAACAGTCCCCCACGGGGAAAAAATCTCCATGGGTAGCAACGGAAGGCTGAATGTACCGAATAATCCCATCATCCCATTCATTGAGGGAGACGGAACCGGAGTTGATATCTGGAAGGCTTCGGTACGTGTTTTCGACGCTTCTGTAGAAAAGGCTTATGCAGGCAGCAGGAAGATCAGCTGGATGGAAGTATATGCCGGTGAAAAACCCTTCAATATGTTTCGCGAGACAATGGGTGACAAAGCATGGTTACCTGATGAAACCGTAGTTGCTTTCAAGGAGTTCATGGTTGGTATCAAGGGGCCCCTGACAACTCCGATCGGTGGCGGCATAACTTCTCTGAACGTGGCTTTGCGTCAACTGCTTGATTTATATGTTTGTCTTCGCCCGGTACGTTGGTTTCAAGGAGTCCCTTCACCAGTAAAAAAGCCTGAAGATGTAGATATGGTTATCTTTCGTGAAAACTGCGAAGATATATATGCCGGTATTGAGTGGATGACCGGTACTCCTGACTGTGAGAAAATAAAAAAATTCCTCATTGATGAAATGGGGGTCAAAAAAATTCGCTTTCCTGAGACGACTTCAATCGGCATCAAGCCGATATCCAGGCAAGGCTCAGAACGCCTGATCCGCGCGGCCATCCAATATGCACTTGATCACAAGCGTAAATCCGTCACGATTGTCCATAAGGGCAACATCATGAAGTTCACTGAAGGAGCCTTTAAGGATTGGGGTTATGGTGTAGCCAAAGGTGATTTCCGTAATCAAATTGTGACCGAGAGAGAGAGCTGGATAATCGATAATCAAGACCGTAATCCCGGCCTTAAGATTGAAGACAACGCCAAACAGATTGATCCCGGTTATGATATGATGTCCCCAAAACAGAAAGAGGACATCCGCAATGAAGTTCTTACAGCCATCAAGCTGATGCCCACCCATGGTAATGGACAGTGGAAAAAACTTTTGATGGTTAAAGATGCTATAGCTGACATTACTCTGCAGCAGGTTTTGACTCGTGCCAAGGAATTTGATGTGGTCGCAACTATGAATCTGGAAGGTGATTTCCTCTCTGATGCCTTGGCAGCACAGGTAGGTGGTATTGGTATCGCCCCTGGAGCTAATATTAACTATCAGACTGGTCACGCAATTTTTGAGGCTACCCACGGCACAGCTCCCAAATACGCCAATCTGGATAAGGTCAATCCCGGTTCAGTGATTCTCTCAGGAGTCATGATGCTTGAGCACATGGGCTGGCAGGAAGCTGCCGACTTGATTACCAAGGCTATAGACAGGACTATTGGTCAGAAGCGTGTAACCTACGACTTCGAACGAATGATGGATGGTGCTACGCTACTTTCCTGTTCAGGTTTTGCCGATGCCCTGATCGAGAATATGTAAATAAAATTGTTACGTAAATATGGGCGAATTGTGTGATGCCCTTGCATTTGTTTTTAACACCAAACCAATAAAGGAGGAAACAGAAATGGCACGTAAAAAGATTTCTCTCATCGGTGGCGGACAGATTGGTGGCGTTCTTGCCCAGCTTTGCGCATTGCGTGAACTTGGCGACGTTGTCCTGTTTGACATCGTCGAAGGTCTGCCCCAGGGTAAGATGCTCGACATCGCAGAAGTTGGTCCGGTCGATCGCTATGACGTCAACCTGAAAGGCACCAACAGCTACGAAGACATCAAGGGTTCCGACATCGTTATCGTCACGGCAGGTCTGCCTCGCAAGCCCGGCATGAGCCGTGATGACCTGATCGAAGTGAACTCCAAGATCATGACTTCGGTTGCCGAAGGAATTAAGCAGTATGCTCCTAATTCCATCGTGATCGTAATCTCCAACCCGCTCGATGCAATGGTTACCTTGTGTCAGAAGATCACCGGCTTCCCTTACAATCGCGTTATCGGCCAGGCCGGTGTTCTCGACTCAGCCCGCTTTGCAACCTTTATTGCTTGGGAACTGGGAGTATCAGTGAAGGACGTAACTGCAATGACTCTCGGCGGTCACGGCGACGATATGGTCCCACTGGTCCGTTATGCCAGTGTCAACGGTATCCCGGTAATGGAAATCCTTGAGCAGAAATACAAGGATGCTGCCAAGGCCAAAGAAGTTATGGAAGCGATGGTTAAACGTACTCGTGGCGCCGGCGGTGAAGTTGTTGCCCTGCTTAAAACTGGTTCTGCGTTCTACTCACCCGCTTCTTCCGCTATTGCTATGGCTGAATCGATCCTCAAGGATCAAAAACGTGTTCTTCCTACCTGCTGCTTCCTGCAGGGTGAATTCGGCGTCAACGGGTTTTATGTCGGCGTACCGGCAATTCTCGGCGAAAAAGGTGTTGAGAACATCATTCAGTTCAAACTGGATGCCGAAGAGCAGGCCATGATGGATAAATCTGTTGCCGCTGTAAAAGAACTGGTTGGTAGCATGAAGTAAATTTAGACTCGTCAGGGTTCTTTTGTGTAACGCAAAAGAAGGGCACTGCCCTTCTTTTGCTACATTATGGGTCTGATATTTCACACCTTTCATTACGGAATAAAGGAGCATTTTCAGATGGAAAAAAAACTGCCGAAAATTGAGATTATTGAGAAGTACTGCAAAGGGTGCCACATTTGTGTAGAGTTCTGCCCTACTAAAGTTCTTGAGATGAAGGGTTTCGTCGTTGCTGTCAAGAACTTGGAAGCCTGTATCAAATGTATGCAATGCGAACTGCGTTGTCCTGACTTCGCAATCAAGGTTATTACTGACTAATCTAACAGGAGGAACTTAACTGTGGCAAAAAAAGTAGAGTTTTTGCAAGGTAATGAGGCTGCGGCTCATGGCGCTATTTACGCCGGCTGCAACTTTTTCGGCGGATACCCGATTACCCCATCGACCGAGGTTTCCGAGGTCCTGTCAATTGAACTGCCAAAAATCGGCGGTAAATTTATTCAGATGGAAGACGAGATCGGTGCCATGGCTGCTTGCCTCGGCGCATCATTAACAGGTGCCAAGGTGCTGACATCAACATCAGGCCCTGGTCTGTCCCTCAAGCAGGAGTTGATCGGTTACGGCTGCATCGCCGAAATTCCCTGTGTTGTTTATAATGTCATGCGTGGCGGTCCTTCCACCGGTATGCCTACCGGGCCTAGTCAGTCTGATGTCATGTGCGCCAAATGGGGAACTCATGGCGATCACGCCACCATCGCACTTATGCCTGCTTCAGTGCAGGAGTGCTATGACATGACAGCAGAAGCCTTCAGCCTGGCTGAGAAGTACCGCATGCCGGTACATGTCTTGCCGGATGAGATCGTTGCCCATATGCGTGAGCGGATTGAGTTCCGCGAGCCAGGTGAGATTGAAATCACCCCTCGCAAGGCGCCGACTGTTCCACCTGAGCAATATAAACCCTATGACACCAGTTTCGGTGATGTGCCACCGCTGGCAGATTTTGGTTCCGGTTACAGGTATCACGTGACTGGTCTTAACAAGATGCAGGACGGTTTTCCAACCACCAAAGCTGAGGTTGTTCAGGCTGAGGAAGAGCGCCAAGTCCGCAAGGTTGATGCCAACATTGATGATATAGTGAAGTTTGAAGAGTATATGCTGGAAGATGCCGATGTCGTTGTTGTGGCCTATGGCTCTACCTCCCGTTCCGCTCGTTATGCAGTCAATGTAGCGCGAGAGCAGGGTGTCAAAGCCGGCATGTTCCGTATCAAGACCTTCTGGCCGTTCCCGGATAAGCAGATCAAAGCCTTGGCCGCTAAGGTCAAAGGGTTTGTAATTCCTGAAATGAACTTGGGCATGTGTTCCATTGAACTTGAACGTTGCGCGCAGGGTAAGGTCCCGGTTCTCGGCATCTTCCGCGTTGATGGTGAGCCAATCAATCCCGACCAGATTGTTGAGAAGATTAAGGAGGTTAAATAACCATGGCTTTTGATTACGAAAAATATCTCCGTCCAGGCAAGCTACCGCACATCTGGTGCCCCGGTTGCGGCCACGGCATTGTCATGAAGGGTCTGATTCGGGCAATGGATACCCTTAAATTGGACATGAAAAACACCGCTATTGTTTCTGGTATCGGTTGTGCATCGCGTCTGCCAGGGTACATTGATTGCTGCACTTTGCACACAGCACACGGCCGCGCCGCTGCATTTGCCACTGGTGTCAAGATGGCCAAGCCGGAAATGAATGTAATTCTCTGCGGCGGCGACGGAGACGGTACCGCCATAGGTGGTAATCATTTCATTCATGCCTGCCGTCGTAACATCGACATGACCTACATCATCATGAATAATTATATCTACGGCATGACCGGTGGCCAGTTCTCTCCTTGTACCCCTACCGGACATAAGGCATCCACCACACCATATGGCAATCCCGACCCCAACTTCGACATTGCAAAGCTTGCCATTGGCGCAGGAGCTACTTTTGTAGCCCGTGGTACTGCTTTCCATGCTAATCAGATCGATAAGTTGATTGCCGAGGCTATTCAGCATAAAGGTTTCTCTGTTGTCGAAATTCTTGACGACTGCCCGACCACCTATGGTCGTCGCAACAAATACAAGTCTGTTATCGAGATGATGAACCGTCTTAAAGAGGTTGCTGTTCCGGTAAAGGCTGCCGAGAAGATGACCGCCGAACAGTTACAGGGTAAGGTTTTGACCGGTGTCCTTTATAAAGATGATTCAAAGTCTGATTACACAACAGAGTACGCCAAGATTATCGAGCGCGCTCAGGCTAAGAAATAATTACAGGAAAAGGAGCGATATATTCATGTCAAGATATGAACTCAGATTTTCCGGTGCGGGCGGACAAGGTCTGATCACCGCCGGGATCATTATGGCCAAGGCCGCTTCTATTTATGAAGGGAAACAGGCCGTTCAGTCGCAGAGTTACGGCCCAGAAGCCCGCGGCGGCGCTTCCAAGTCGGAGGTAATTATCTCCGACGGACCGATCGACTATCCGAAGGTTACCCAGTGTGATGCACTGCTGGCTATGACCCAGGAAGCTGCCAACAAGTACTCGCATGATCTTAAGGAAGGTGGCGTTTTACTGATTGACTCTGATCTGGTCAAGGATGTTCCGCCAGGTAACTTTAAAACAGTTGCCTTCCCGATCATCAACACCGCCAAAAACGAAGTTGGTCGTGAAATTGTTGCTAATATTGTTGCATTGGGTGCTATGGTTGCCCTGACAGGCCAGGTTAGCAGGGAAAATGCAGAAAAGGCTGTTCTTTCCAGTGTTCCTGAAGCTTTTATCGAGCTGAACAGAACGGCTTTTAGCATGGGTTTTGAAAAGGCCATGGCAGCTAGCGCCTAAGTTGTTCTTTTTAAATATTTATGTGATTATAGCCCGGTGGCAACACCGGGCTATAGTTTTATAACTTCTGCATAATTTAGATGTTTGACTAATAACCTTTTACCTTGCCGTATTAGTGGCAGAAATGCTAATTTACCCTCTTTCATATTGAAGGAGGTTTTTTTATTTTATGCTCCGCTATCTAACTGCGGGTGAATCCCATGGACCGCAATTAACAACCATTATCGAGGGAATGCCTGCGGGTATTCCGCTTGTTGTCGAAACAATCAATCGTGATCTGGCACGCCGTCAGCAGGGCTATGGCCGTGGTGGGCGAATGAAGATCGAGACGGATACAGCGGATATATTGTCCGGGGTTCGTTGGGGTGCGACACTTGCTTCACCAGTTACTCTGGTTGTGAAGAATCGTGATTGGGAGAACTGGCTTGAAAAAATGTCACCACTATCGTTGCATCGGGATGATTCACTGGCTGTTACCAGGCCGCGCCCCGGACATGCCGATCTGACCGGTGCATTGAAATATGATCATGCTGATGTACGCAATATTCTTGAACGTTCCAGTGCCCGTGAAACAGCGGTGCGAGTCGCGGTTGGGGCGGTTGCCAAGTCGCTCTTGAGTGCATTTAATATATCATTGGGTGGCTATGTGACTGAGGTAGGTGGCGTTGCCGCGCTACGCCCTGATCTACCGCTTGAACAATTATGGCAGATGGCCGCGAAGTCTGAGTTGTTTTGTTGTGATGCGGTCGCAGAACTGGAGATGAAGCAGATGATCGATACTGCCCAGTCCAGTGGTGATACTTTGGGTGGGGTAGTGGAGGTGCATGTGGTAGGCGTACCTCCAGGGTTGGGGAGTTATGTTCACTGGGATCGCAAGCTGGATGCCCGTTTGAGTATGGCGTTAATGAGTATTCAGGCAATCAAGGGTGTTGAAGTCGGAATCGGCTTTGAGGCTGCCCGCCTGCCGGGTTCGAAGGTGCATGACGAAATCTTCTGGGATGCTATTCGATTTGGTCAGGGTGCGGCCAGTGCCTATTACCGCGCAACAAATAATGCCGGCGGCATTGAGGGAGGCATGTCTAACGGAGAGCCAATCATTGTGCGGGCGGCCATGAAACCAATTCCGACATTGTACAAACCACTGCGATCAGTGGATTTGCAGACCCACGAGCCATTCGAGGCTACGGTAGAAAGATCTGATACTTGTGCTGTACCAGCTGCGCTAGTTGTAGCTGAGGCTGTGGTAGCAATCGAGATTGCCAATGCTTTTCTGGATAAATTTGGCGGAGACTCGCTCCAGGAAATCAGAAGAAATTATAAGGGGTACCTTGAACAGATACGAAATTTTTGAATAAGTTGTGATTTAGGCTGCTTTAACCCATTACTCGAATAATTTGTGATGCAATTAATATTAAAATTGACACAAAAGCTAAATCCGTAGAAGATATGTCGGTAGCGTTTCTAAGGAGTTAAAGGAGTTTTAGGCGTGAGTTTACTGACTGTCAATTTGGGCGAATACAGTTACGACATCCTGATCGATAGCGGCGTGCTATCTTCACTTGGTCAACGTTGCGCTGCAGTTGGTCTCAATGGTGACGTGGCAGTGATTACTAACCCCACAGTTGCTGCCTTGTATGGCGATGTGGTTCAGCAGTCTTTGATTGCTGCTGGTAATGTTGTCACCATAGTCACCATGCCGGATGGTGAGGAGTTCAAGAACTCAACAACACTGAATAGCGTATATGATGGTTTGATAGAAGCAGGATTGGGTCGCAATTCATTTGTAATTGCGCTTGGTGGTGGTGTTGTCGGGGATTTGGCCGGTTTTGCAGCAGCCACCTACTTGCGCGGCATCCCCTTTGTTCAGGTGCCGACAACGCTGTTAGCTCAGGTAGATAGTAGTGTGGGTGGTAAGACTGCTATCGACCATCCGCGTGGAAAAAACCTGATTGGTGCCTTCTATCAGCCGCAATTGGTGCTTATAGACGTAGATACGCTTGTCACTTTGCCGGATCGTGAGTTTCGTGCTGGCCTGGCAGAGGTTGTAAAGTATGGTGTTGCCATTGATCATGCTTTTTTTGAGTATTTGGAACAGAACATTAACGCAATTCTTGCCATGAATCGTGAGTGCCTGGTTGAGGTGATTCACCGCTGTTGTGGATTGAAAGCCCAAGTGGTGGAACTTGACGAGAAGGAATCAGGTTTGCGTGCGGTTCTCAATTATGGTCATACCTTGGGGCATGCCCTTGAAACATTGGCAGGGTACCGGGAACTTGTACATGGTGAAGCCGTTGCGATCGGGATGGTATTGGCAGTTCGTATCTGTGTGGCAAGAGGATACTGCTCTGAGATGGATGCTGTCAGAATCGTTGGGCTAATCAAAAGTTTCGGACTTCCAGTGACACCGCCGGTAGTTGATCGCACTAGTTTGTTGGATGCAATTTCAAAGGACAAAAAAAGCCGTAACGGCGCTATTAACTTTATCTGCAACCAAGGAATCGGTAGCTATGTTGAGGAAAAGTTATTCCCTGAACAATTGCTTGCCTTAAGCGGGCTGGAGGTGTGATCCATGCAGCATGATAACGCATCGTTCTGGACTGATATCAAGGACTTCGAGGAGCGGCTGTCGCAGGCACCAGATTCGTACATCTTTGCTCGATTGTCCGAAGTCTATCTAAAGGTTGGCCTTGTTGATGATGCACTTTACATTGCGCGACAGGGGGTTGCCAAGTACCCAGGATACGCTGCAGGCCAGCGATCGCTAGCCTTGGCCTGCCATGCAAAAGGGCTCCTGGAAGAAAGTCGCCAGGCGTTGGAAGTGGTTACCACTGCTCTGCCTGATGACAGGGAAGCACAAAAGCTGCTGGGACGTCTCCTGTCAATGAATGGTGACAATAATGCCGCTTTTAGGGCTTTTAGCACGGTTTTGGAATTTTATCCGGATGACGTGGAATGTAAAGTTGAACTGGATGCCCTTGAGCAGAGTCCGTCAATTTCGCTTTCGAAAGATTCACAAGACAATATTGCGAGGATTGATTTAGATGAAGCTGTTTTTGGTGAGTCGAGTGTCATTGAGGAAGAGATTGACGAGACCGAGGAAATCATTGAAGATGCTGAAATACTTGAAATGGACGAGGCTGATTTCATCGAGGATGATACCCCCGCGGTTGTTTCAGTAACAAAACCTCATGACCCCCTTTCCACAGTCACACTGGCGAATCTTTACGTCCAGCAGGGATTTATTGACAAGGCGTTGGATATTTACCGTGTTATTCTAGCTGACGATCCGAATAATTTCGATGTGCAGTCGCGAATTGCCAAGCTAGAGAATAGAGAAAATATTGGGATTGAAACCCCGCCGGAATCAGTATATGGCGAGGATTTAGCTGTCGGAAGTGTGTATCAAGAAAATACTTCTACGGTTTTATTCCCTCCTGCGCAAGGCAAAGCGGATAATGCGGTTTCCGTTCTTGAGGGTTGGCTTGACAACGTCAGGAGGATGAAAGCATGTCGCTAAGAGATACGTTGAGAGAAATCGTTGAGAATGTGGATGGAGGGCTTGCGGCCATTATTATGGCTTATGATGGTATTCCCATCGACGAAGTTGTTGTAACTCAAGCTGAATTTGACCTTCAACTTCTGACAGTGGAATACGCTACAGTACTCAAAGAGATTAAACGTGCTGTCGCGGTTATCAAAGTAGGTGCGATGGAGGAAGTTTCGATTACAACCGGTCAGGTTCGGGTTGTTATGCGTGTTTTGAATGACGAGCTGTTTGCTGTTTTGGTTATGACCAAAGAAGGGAATTTTGGCAAGGGTCGCTATCTTCTACGCCTCAAATCGCATGCCTTGGCAGAGGAGCTTGGTTAATATGCATTTTCTCGTACTGCACGGACCTAACTTGAATCTTCTCGGCAAGCGCGAACCAGCAGTCTACGGTACCTTGACACTGGATGAGATCAATGGTTCTGTCAAGCGTCTTGCTGATGAGCTTGGCTGTGACGTCGATTTTTTACAGTCAAATGCCGAGGGCGAGCTGATCGATGCAATCCAGATGGCAGTTGGTAAGTACAATGGTCTTGTCATCAATCCGGCTGCCTACACGCATACCAGTGTTGCTATCCGTGATGCATTGGCCGCTGTCGGTTTACCATTTGTTGAGGTGCATTTATCCAACATTCATCGCAGGGAAAAATTTCGTCACAAGAGCCTGACTGCGTCGTTGGCTGTAGGGCAGATAAGTGGTTTCGGGTGCGATAGTTACCTGTTGGGATTGCGTGCAATATTTAATGTTACTAAATAAGAACTTCCTGCATAACAAAGCTCCTTTGTGGTGTATTCAATGACTATTATAAAAAACAGTTTGTATTTACGGTTTCACTTATGCTAAAAAACAGGCGCGCCAAGCTGGAGCGCTTTTTCAGTTCGTATGGACTTGATGCAATCTTGTTCACGAGCACGCATAACATTCGCTATCTATGTGGTTTCAGTGGATCGGAGGGTGCGCTGCTGCTCACTCGTGAGGCAGGATGGTTTTTGTGTGATTCGCGCTATACAACACAAGCCTTCGCTGAGGTGGAGGGTGTTGACATAAGACAGTTTACAGTTAAGCTGGATGCTGTAGCTGATTTGATCGAGGAGATGAACTTCTCGCGAATCGGATTTGAGGCTGCCCGTACAACTGTCGCTGATTTTAGGCTGTTGTCTGCAAAATTGAGCAATAGTGAGTTAGTTGCAATTGAAGGAGAAGTTGACCAAATCAGATCCTGCAAGGATAGTGATGAGTTGGATCAACTTCAGGAGGTTGCATCACTCGCCTCGAACTCGCTTCTTGCTGTGCTCCCTCTTTTAAAAACTGGTGTTAGCGAACTGGATTTTGCCCGTGAACTGGAATTTGAAATGCGCCGGCGTGGCGCTGAAGGTCGGGCGTTCGATTTCATTGTTGCATCTGGAGAGCGGGGTGCAATGCCACATGGGCGGGCGTCAGAAAAATTGATCCTTTCCGGCGAACTGGTGACGATCGATTTTGGAGCAGTCAGGCACGGCTATTACTCGGATGAAACAGTGACTGTGGCGGTCGGACAGCCGAATGATAGATGCCGCGAGATCTACGGGATTGTGAAAGAAGCCCACGACAGGGCAATTGCTGCAGTTAGACCTGGTATTACCTGTCGTGAATTGGACACAATAGCTCGAGAGTTTATTCGAGAATGTGGGTACGGTGATTTCTTCGGTCACGGTTTAGGGCACGGAGTTGGCTTGGAGATTCATGAAAAACCTGTGGTTTCGCCTCGTACTGAGACTATAGTTGAGAAAGGGATGGTTTTTACCATTGAACCTGGTATCTATATCCCTGGTTTTGGTGGCGTTCGCATAGAAGATACCGTTGTAGTTACATCGAATGGTTGTTATTCGCTGACGCAGGTTTCAAAGGAACTGATGATATTGTAGTATTATTCTAACATGTGGATTACCGGTATTATAACTGCTGAGTATCTGCGAGACTGCATTCAAAGGAGAAAAGGATGGACGTCAAGGACTTAAAAGTACTGATAAAGATGATTACTGAAACGGATATCACAGAGTTTGAGATGGACAACTCCGAGGAAAAGATCATCATCAAGCGTGGCCAGAAAACAGAATATGTTGCTGTTGCGACTCCTAACGTTGCCTATGCAGCTTCGCAACCAATGGCCGCCCCAGCAGCCTCAACTCAATCTACTGCCACAGCTGTTGTTGCCGTTACCGAAGAAACAGGTGAAACTATTAATTCGCCTATAGTAGGAACCTTCTATCGTTCGCCGGCTCCGGATGCAGCTCCCTATGTTGAGGTAGGACAGGTTGTGGAAAAAGGCCAGGTACTCTGTATTGTTGAGGCCATGAAGCTGATGAACGAGATAGAAGCCGAGTTCCGCTGCAAAATCGTCAAAATTTGTAAGGAAAACGCTCAGGCGACGGAGTTTGGTGACCCACTGTTTGTTGTTGAAAAACTCTAATAATGTCTCGCCCCTCATTATGCAACATGCTTGGAACGTCGAACTTTTAATTATATTCGGTGCCGGGCGTGTCAAAGCACGCAATTAACGGGAGATGCTTAATGTTCCATAAAGTACTTATTGCCAATCGTGGTGAGATCGCCATTCGTATTATTCGCGCCTGCAAGGAACTGGGTATCAAGACGGTAGCTGTCTATTCCCAGGCTGACAGCAACTCGCTGCATGTGAAGCTGGCTGATGAAAGTGTTTGTATTGGCCCGGCACCCAGCGCCCAGAGTTATCTCAATATCAACGCCATTATCAGCGCCGCTGAGTTGACCGATGCCGAAGCCATTCATCCTGGTTATGGGTTCCTCTCTGAAAATGCTAATTTTGCAGATGTATGTGAGAAGTGCGGTATTGTCTTTATAGGTCCCAGCCCTGAAAGTATGCGGATCATGGGGGACAAGATCAGCGCCCGGCAGGCCGTGATCAAGCAAGGCGTCCCGATTCTTCCAGGCACCAAGGAAGGGGTTAAGACGGTCGATGAGGCTGTCAAGATTGCCAAGAAGATAGGTTTTCCCGTGATAATCAAGGCAACGGCGGGTGGTGGAGGCCGTGGGATGAAAATAGTTCATTCCCAGGCGGCTTTGCCGAACGCTTTTGCTACTGCACGTGCTGAAGCCCAGGCTGGATTCGGCAATCCAGAAGTCTATATTGAAAAATACTGCGAGCAACCTCGTCACGTGGAAATTCAGATCCTGGCCGATAAACATGGAAATGTCATTCATTTGGGGGAACGCGACTGCTCCATCCAGCGTCGCCATCAAAAACTCATAGAAGAAGCTCCTTCCACTGTCGTCACTCCGGAGATTCGTAAGGCCATGGGGGATGCCGCGGTAAATGCGGCTGCTGCTGTGGGTTACGATAGTGTGGGTACCGTTGAGTTCCTGGTCGACAAACATAATAATTTCTTTTTTATGGAGATGAACACCCGCATCCAGGTCGAACATCCGGTAACTGAAATGGTGACCGGTGTTGATATTGTTCGTGAGCAAATCCTGTCTGCAGCTGGTGTGCCTTTACGCTACAAGCAGGAAGATATAAAAATAAACGGCCATTCCATTGAATGCCGCATTAATGCTGAAGATCCGCTTAAATTTACTCCATGTCCCGGCAAGATCACAGCCTATCATCCACCAGGCGGATTGGGGGTACGGGTGGATTCATTTGTTTATGATCAGTACACGGTTGTTCCTCATTACGATTCCATGATCGCAAAACTGATTGTCCATGCTGAAACGAGAGAGGATGCCATTAAACGCATGGCCAGGGCGTTGGATGAGTTCATCATCGAAGGTATTAAGACCACTATTTTCTTTCATAAACGGATAATGGCCAACAAAGATTTCATCGAAGGAAACATAGACACCTCTTTCCTTGAGAGGATTGTGCTGGAGTAGACCTATGGAATTCCCCGAAGAATTAAAGTTTTCCAAAGAACACGTCTGGGTACGGGTTGAACACGGTTTTGCCGTGATTGGTATTTCAGACTTTGCCCAAGAGGAGCTTGGAATTGTTACTGGCGTTGAATTGCCTGATGAAGGGGATGATGTGGAACAGGATGATTCCATCGGTTCCATTGAGGCTCGCAAAACCGTGGCCGAGCTCTATGCTCCTTTCAGCGGGACTGTACGTGCTGTTAATCATGAGGTGCTGGATAATCCCGGTCTTGTAAATGACGATCCCTACGATGGTGGTTGGCTGGTAGAGGTGTCGCTGGACGATCCCGATGAGTTGAAGGGGCTTATGTCGGCCGAAGATTATATCGACTACGTAGAAAACAGTGATTAGAAGCTTGTTTTAATAGTGTTATACAGGGCGAGATTTCATCTCGCCCTGTTTTTTTGAAAGGAACCAGTTGTGAGATTATCCATCATCATCGCTACGCTGCTAGCATGTATGGCATCCAATGCAATGGCAGACGACGTCCCTCTTAAGCTGTCGCTGAAAGACGCGATCCGCATGGGGGTTGAGAAGAACCTGGATGTGCGAGCCGAACTTTATAATCCGGCCCAGTTCGAGTCCGACATCAACCGTAATAAGTCGATTTACGATCTGTTGTTTACTGCCCAGGCCATGTTCACCGACGCTACTACTATGTCTGCCAATACGTTTCCCTTGGGTTCCAACAGCCAGCAGTCGTTCGATTTCAATTCATCACTTAGCCGTCAGTTCTGGACAGGAGCAACTGCAACAGTCAGCTTAAACAACGCCTATCTAAAGAATACCTTCAACGGTAGCAACGCCTCGACAGCTTCTGCATCGGGCCTAAACAGCTACTGGCAGTCAAATCTGGGGTTAACCATAAACCAACCTTTGCTCAAGAATCTGGGACGAGAGAATACGGAAATCAATATCAATGTATCTCGGCTCTTGAAATTTGCCTCCATCGAGAACTTCACTACCCGGCTTTTGAATACGGTTGCCCAGGTCAGGACCGAATACTTCAAGCTCTACAGTCTTCGTGAGGAGTTGGAGGTAAGACAGATTTCTCTGGAACTGGCCCGCAAAATACTGGCTGAAACCAAGGCAAGAGTCAGTGCAGGAGTACTTCCGGCGATGGAAATACTCAATGCAGAATTCGGCGCTACGTCACGGGAGAAGGACCTGATCGACACCGAGAAGGCGTTAAGCGACCAAGTGGATGTGCTGCGCCTGCTGCTGCAGATCGAAGGAAAGGGTGACATCCTTACGGCTGACCTTCCAAGACGCGACCCATTACAGGTTTCTGTAGATGATGCGCTAAGGCGCACAATGAGCCGTCCGGACATCAAGGAACAGAAACGCAATCTGGAAATTGCCGAACTCCAAACGCGAGTATTCAGCAATAGGATCAAGCCCGATCTTTCAATCGTCGCCTCGACCTCCCTGACTGGTCTCGACAATGATTATCCGGGTGACCTAAAGATGGTAGGTTCTTTCGATGCTCCAGTCTACAGCATCGGCCTGAATTTTATATATCCGTTCGGCAATAACGCGGCTGAGAACGATTACAGGAAGAGCCGGCTCAAATCCGAGCAAGCAGCGCTGCAGATCCGCAGCCTGGAAGAGGGGGCCGCCAATGATGTCAAGAGTGCTATTCGCGGAGTTGTAAGCGGTTACAAGCAGATCGATGTGGCTGACCGTGGTCGAGCCTTTGCGGAAGAGAGGCTTCGAGCTTTTATCCGCAAGAATGAGGTTGGTCTTGCAACTACCAAGGACGTGATGGATGTGGAAAACGATTTGGTCTCAGCCAAGAACAATCAGATCGTTGCGGTTGTGAACTATGACAACGCTATCACTCGTCTCTGGCAAGTGACCGGCGAACTGCTGGAGCGTGAAGGAGTTCGCGTGGTTGAAGCTGATGCAGATAAACTTTACGCAAATATTCACTGATGTTGCGAATCGGCCAAATAAAATATGCAAACTGTACTCCCATCTTTCATGCCTTGCGGGAGCAGTTTCCCTGTAAAGATTATCACTACATTTGTGGCGTTCCTGCGCAGCTTAATGCACAGCTTGCTGCCGGAGCCATTGATGTTTGCCCCTCATCATCCATTGCCTTCGCTCATCATCCAGATCGTTACCTGATTATTCCTGGCCTGTCCATCAGCAGTTGCGGCCCTGTTCAGAGTGTGCTCCTGTTTTCAACCGTGCCTATTGAGGAGTTGAACGGAAGTGACATCCTGCTTACCTCTGAGTCTGCAACCTCGGTCAATCTACTGAAGATTATTTTAAAAAAAAGATACGGCTGCGAAAATATCTTTCGAACTACAAGCCTTGCGCTTAAAGAGGCCTTAAACGAAGCGCCTGCAACGTTGCTTATTGGCGATGCAGCTCTGAAATCGTCACACTCGGTGTCTGGGCTGTTCGTTTACGATCTTGGCGACCTTTGGTATTCCTGGACCGAGACCCCGTTTGTCTTTGCTCTCTGGCTTGCTTCCAGGCAAGCGTTTGCAACGTACGCTATCGAACTTCGCATATTGGCCGGTCAACTTCAACGATCCAAATTGCACGCTATGGAGAACCTTGAGAGTATAGTCGATGTTTCACCAGAAGTGATTTGGATGGGGCGTGATGCTTTGTTGCGGTATTGGAGGACTAATATTTCCTATGATTTGAGCGAGGATCATTGTAAAGGCTTGAACCTCTTTTATCGTTTCTCTGCAGAATTGGGGCTGATTGAAAACGCCCCTGAACTTGCTTTTTTATAGGTAATGAGGAAGTTTAGGGGATAAGAGTTGGTTTTTGTGCTCCTGAGCCTCAGAGTTGGCCGAGATTTTTTTTGTGTACATAATCGGCCAATATAGTTGCATGGTCGAAACAAAGCAACTGAGGTATATGGTCCAGTGTGAAAATAGCCAGATTGGCAGCATCGTCGGCCGCCTCCGCTTTACCTTGTCCCTCTGCAACAAAGACTGTCGATATTGTATGCATGCGTTCATCACGTAACGGGTTGGAATAACATCCGACCAGCCGTAGATTTGATATCATCAGCGATGTTTCCTCGCGCGCTTCCCGTACAGCAGCATCCTCAAGGCTTTCTCCGTAATCCACAAAGCCACCTGGCAGCGCCCAACCAAACGGTGGGTTTCGGCGTTCTATCAACACAATGCCACCCTGGATCTCGATGATGATGTCCACAGTAGGAAAGGGGTTGCGGTATTGTCTGAGCTGCGTTTTACAGTTAGGGCAGGTGAGTGTGTTAAAGGCCATGGGGTTTCTCCAAATAAGAAAGGGGGGAATTGGTATTCCCCCCTTATTTATTGCTAACTCATTTTGCTGAACATGGATGCTATTTCTTTTTACTGCCACCAGATGCTTTCTTGGAAGCTTTAAGCGGGTTCATCTTGGTGTCTTCAACCTTGATCTCCACCTTGACGTGTGAGGCAAAGTTGCAGATACCATTCTGCCATTTTTTTGAAGGTGCTGGGTATGCATTGCATATCTGGCCGATGGAACCGGCAACAATACGTTCGCAACCCTCACAGTTCTCAACGATCGTCTGGCATGAGCCATCCGGAAAAATACAGCCTTGCTTTCCCCAAAAGGTACACTCGATACCTGGAAGTACTGTTTGACACTGCATGCTTCTTCCTCCTGAATTTTTGTGCTGAACTGAAATATAACTGTATCAAGTCTGGGAGAAAAATGTCAACGGAAAAAATCCTTTACAGAAACGGCTCTTTGACTTGACGGAAGGGCTTTCGTGTATTATTGTAATACGACAAAAGATGTCTTGTTATGCTGACTTCAATTAACTGGAATAGATGAGTTAACAAAATTATCTTCTGCAAACCGCAATAAATAATTTCCAAATTGTTAAGGAGGGTATCAATGACGCGGATTGTCTTTGGAACATCCGGCTGGCGCGGAATCCTTTGCGAGGATTTCACCTTTGATAATGTAAAGACAGTAGTTCAGGCTATTGCTGATAACATTAAGGCAGCTGGTGAACAGGACAAAGGTGTAGTAATCGCCTGTGACACCCGTTTCATGGGTCAGCGGTTTGTCGAGGCGTCAGCAAGTGTGTTGGCAGGTGCTGGAATCAAGTCATTCCTGTGTGAGCGGGATACCCCCACGCCGGTAATCTCCTTTGAGATCCTGCGCCGTAAAGCGGCCGGTGGAATTAACTTCACCGCCAGCCATAATCCGCCTGAGTATAATGGCGTCAAATTTTCTCCCTCCTGGGGAGGACCGGCCCTGCCGGAAACCACCCGGGATATTGAACGCCGTGCCAACGAAATGCTGGGCAAGGCTTGTTACAAGGAGCCTTCTGTAGCAGAGGCAACTCAGAATGGCCTGCTTGAGTATATTGACCCGCAGCAAGAGTATCTGAAGGCATTGGAGCAGAAGGTCGATTTCGACGTCATTGCCCGCCTCGGCAAGGTGGCACTCAACCCGCTCTACGGTACCGCCCGCGGATATCTGGACGCACCGCTGCGGCAACGCAACATACCTTTCGTCATGATCAACGACCGCCCGGACCCTTACTTCGGCGGCCATCCGCCAGAGCCGTCGGAAAGCCATATCCCTGATTTTATTTCGCTGGTCAAGGGTGATGCTGATATAAAGCTGGGGTTGGCGACTGACGGCGATGCCGACCGTTTCGGCATCCTGGATGCCGATGGCAGTTTCATCGAGCCCAACTACATTATAGCGCTGCTGCTGGATTATCTGATTCGTGTCCGCAGGCTTGAGGGGGGGGTAGCCCGCAGCGTTGCCACCTCGCACCTGATTGATGCTGTGGCGAAAAAGCATGGGGTGCCGGTGTACGAGACACCGGTCGGTTTCAAGTACATCGGCGAACTGATCAGCCAGGACAAGATCGTCATCGGCGGTGAGGAAAGCGCCGGTCTCACCATCAAGGGGCATGTGCCTGAGAAGGACGGTATCCTGGCCTGCTTCCTGGTGGCCGAAATGGTGGCCCGTGAGGGAAAAACGGTACGCGAACAGCTTGAGCGTCTTTATGGTCAAGTGGGCAGATTTGTAACCCGTCGCGACAACCTTCAGTTGTCGCCCGAACTGGAAATTGCCTATGCTGCCAAGATCAATGCTGTTCCCGCCGAGGTCGCTGGAACAAAGGTCGCAGATGTGATCCGGATAGACGGGACCAAGTTGTTGATGGAAGATGGCAGTTGGATGCTGTTTCGCAAGTCAGGCACCGAGCCGGTTGTCAGGCTCTACGGTGAGGCAGGTAACGAAGCACGCTTGGCCGAGCTAATGGCGGCAGGTCGGCAGTTTATACTCAATTAAACCAATTTTGGAGGAAGTGAATCATGTGGGATTACACCCCGATCGTTAAAGACCATTTTTTGAACCCCCGCAACGTGGGAGATATCCCTGATGCGGATGCAGTCGGGGAGGTAGGCAGCCTGGCATGTGGCGATGCGCTTAAGCTGTACATCAAGTTGGACGAGAACAAGGACAAGATTGTAGATGCCAAGTTTCAGACCTTTGGCTGTGCCAGCGCAATTGCATCTTCATCTGCTCTGACTGAGATGGTCAAAGGGAAAAACCTGGACGAAGCATTGGCAATCAGTAATCAGGATATTGCCGATTTTCTTGGAGGGTTGCCGGAAGAGAAGATGCATTGCTCGGTTATGGGGCAGGAGGCGTTGGAGGTTGCCATAGCCAAGTACCGCGGTCATGAAGCACCGGTCCATAATCACGACCATGACCATGGTCCCGCCTATCCTGACCAGGAGGGTACTGTTGTCTGTAAATGTTTTGGCATTACCGATATTTTTCTGAGAAAGGTCATCGAGACCAATCGCTTGACCACGCCGGAACAGGTAACTCACTTTACCAAGGCCGGCGGCGGTTGCGGCGGTTGTATCCCTAAAATCAAAGATCTAATTGACGAGGTGATGGGGAAGCAGGCCGAGGAACCTCGCAAGCGCCCGGAAAAACTATCCAACATGAAGAAGATGCAGTTGATTCAAGAGGTTCTTGAGCGGGACATTCGGCCACTGTTGTGGGCTGACGGGGGTGACCTGGAGTTGATCGATATCGATGGCTCCAAGGTGCAGGTGGCTTTCCGCAAGGCTTGTGCCGGTTGTGCATCATCCGGCAATACCGCCCGCATGGTAGAGATAAAACTGCGGGATCTAGTGGCTGAAGACATCGTGGTCGAGGAGGTCGCAGCATGAAAGAGATCTACCTGGACAATAACGCAACCACCAAGGTGGACGAAGCGGTCTTCGAGGAGATGCGCCCTTACTTTTGCGAAATGTACGGCAACCCCAGTTCGATGCATTTCTTCGGCGGGCAGGTGCAGGGGAAGGTAACCGAAGCCAGAAACAGAGTGGCGGCACTTTTGGGTGCTTCACCGGATGAGATTATTTTCACCGCCTGCGGCACAGAGAGCGACAACGCCGCCATCCGTTCGGCCCTGGAGGTCTTTCCGGACCGGCGTCATGTCATCACCAGCCGTGTGGAGCATCCCGCTGTGCTGACCCAATGTCGTAACCTGACTCAGAGGGGTTACCGCGTCAGCGAGATCGGAGTGGACGACGCCGGACGGTTGGACATGGAAGAGCTCAAGGCTGCTGTGGATGACGATACTGCCATTGTGTCGCTTATGTGGGCCAACAACGAGACCGGCGTAATCTTCCCGGTTGAGGAGGCAGCTGGCATTGCCAAAGCCAAGGGAGCCCTGTTTCACAGCGATGCTGTTCAGGCCATTGGCAAGATACCGACAAACATGGCCAACTCAAACATCGACATGCTCTCCCTCTCCGGTCATAAGCTGCATGCACCCAAGGGGATTGGCGTGCTCTACCTGCGGCGCGGAACCCCTTTCCGCCCCTTTCTGGTAGGCGGTCACCAGGAAAAGAGCCGACGGGCCGGCACCGAGAACGCCGCCGCCATCATCGCACTGGGCAAGGCCTGTGAGCTGGCAAGCCAGTATATGGAGGCCGAGAATACTTCGGTCAAGGCCCAGCGTGACCGCCTGCAGGACGCGCTGATGTCGACCATTCCCAATGCCCGTATCAATGGCGGCGGAGCCGAACGTCTGCCTAATACCACCTCGATCGCCTTTGAATTCGTAGAAGGGGAAGCCATTCTGCTGCTGCTCTCGGAACTGGGTGTCTGCGCTTCCTCGGGCAGCGCCTGTACCTCCGGTTCGCTGGAGCCGTCCCATGTGCTGCGCGCAATGGGCGTGCCCTTTACCTGTGCCCATGGTTCAATTCGCTTCTCACTTTCGCGCTACACCACCGATGCCGAGATCGACACCGTCATCCGCGAGATGCCACCCATCATTGCCCGGTTGCGCCAAATGTCGCCTTTTGGCAGGGAGTTTTTAAAAGGACAGGCGTAGAGCTTTGCGAACATGATTATCCAATTAGGGCGGCCTTTCGGTCGCCCTTTGTTTTTGCTGGAGAATTGGCAAAAATACGTTAAAATGTGCTTTAGATATCCTAGGGTCAGATACTTTTTACATGCGTTGTGGAGTGAAACATGGAGATAAAGATTCCTGAGGTAGGCGAGTCGATTCGTGAGGCTCTTCTGGCAAAGTGGTTCAAGAAAACAGGCGATTCTGTCGTAAAAGATGAGCCGCTCTGCGAGATAGAGACTGACAAGATTACGCTGGATCTGAATGCAGATGACGCCGGAGTGCTTTCCATCACTGTGCCTGAAGGCACGACGGTGGCAATCGGGGCGACCATCGGAACGATTAATGAGGGTGTTACCATGACGGAAGTTCCGTCCAGTGACGCGTCAACGCTGCCGACAGAGAACCTTGTTGCTACAGCTTCATCGCCATCGGCTCGTCGCGAGATGCGCGAGCATAATATTAATCCGGATGATGTCAACGGAACCGGCAAAGGTGGTCGAATCACCTTGGGTGACCTGTTTACCCGCATCGAGGAGCGTTCGAAGCTGCCACCGGCATCAAGGCCTGCCGCTGTTTTAGAAACGCCTGCAGAAATGTCCGAAAGTCAGGTTGTCCCGCTTTCACCGGTGTCTTCAGTAATTGCCTCACAGGCTGCTTCGGCGGCTATTTCCGAACCAGCGCGCCAGGATTTCGTACGTACAGAGGAGCCACCGGCCTATACTGCGAGTCGAGAGGAACGCCGTCCAATGTCCCCCATCCGTAAGCGTATTGCCGAACGACTGGTGTCGGTCCGTCAACAAACCGCTATGTTGACCACCTTTAACGAGGCTGACCTTACTCAGATCAAGACTCTGCGCAACACTTCTCGGGAACATTTTCAGCAACGCCACGGGATAGCCCTCGGTTACATGCCGTTCTTCGTCAAAGCCTGCGTAGAGGCACTCAAAGAATTTCCTACCGTAAACGCCAGCATCGACAGGGATGACGTGGTTTATCACCACTTCTACGACATAGGCATCGCCATTGGCGGTGAAAAGGGGCTGGTGGTACCGGTTTTGCGCAATGCTGACCACCTAAAGTTGTACGAGATTGAACAGGCCATCACGGGTTTTACCGAAAAAATCAGGAGCAACCTACTGACTATCGCTGATTTGGAAGGTGGCACTTTCAGCATAAGTAATGGTGGCGTGTACGGTTCGATGCTCTCAACCCCGATCCTTAATCCGCCCCAAAGTGCTGTGCTGGGGATGCACGCCATTCAAGACCGACCAGTGGTGCGGGATGGACAGATTGTCGTTCGCCCAATGATGTACCTGGCCCTTTCCTACGACCATCGTCTCATCGACGGCCGCGAGGCGGTTAATTTCTTGAAGAAGGTCAAGGAGTATATACAGGATCCTGAAGAGTTGTTGCTGGAGGGGTAATGGAATAAATGTAGGGCAATCCAATGTGATTGCCCTGTCTTTAGTCGGCCACACAGGGCCACTTCTAACGGAGGATTAATATGTCTGAACCAAATACCTATGATCTTATCATTATCGGTGCCGGCCCTGGAGGCTACGTGGCTGCCATTCGCGCTACGCAACTCGGCATGAGGGTGGTGGTTGTGGAGAAACGTGCTTCCTTGGGAGGTGTCTGTCTAAACGAAGGGTGCATCCCCAGCAAGGCGCTCCTGGACTCCAGCGAGCTGTTTGCCCTGGCAGGGAACAAGTTTGCTTTGCATGGCATCGATATTGATACACCACGTTTAAACCTGAATGTAATGATGCTCCGCAAGGATGAAGTGGTCAAGAAGCTGACTGATGGCATCGCCTATTTATTTAATAAGAATGGGATTGAACATATTCATGGTACGGCGACCCTCAAAGGCAAGGATGCCTCCGGGCAGCATCGGGTCGAGGTACAGCGGGCTGTTGCTCCGCTCTTGCCGGAAGGGCAGCAAAATCTGTTGGATACTTCTACATTAACCCGGACTGTTTTGGCGCCATGTGTGTTATTGGCAACTGGTAGTGAGTCTACACAACTGCCTGGTATCCCCTATGATGGCCAGATAGTGGTCAGTTCCAAGGAGGCGCTGTGCTTTGACAAACTTCCGGATCATGTAATTGTAGCTGGTGGCGGTTACATCGGATTAGAACTGGGCTCGGTCTGGAGACGACTGGGAGCTCAGGTGACGGTGATGGAGATGTTGCCTAACATCCTGTCCGGAATGGATCGCCAGACGGCAGATACGCTCTACCGCTCGCTCCGCAAACAGGGCATCCAGTTCAAATTGGCAACTCGGATAACAGGTGTGCGCCGGCTTGGCTCCAAGGCGATTGTCCAGTTCAATACCGGTACCGGAAGTGAAGAGATCGACTGCGACAAGGTGTTGGTGGCGGTTGGCCGGCGACCGTTGACAACCGGGCTCGGCCTGGAGGAGCTTGGCGTCATGTTGGATGAAAAAGGTAGAATAACAATTAATAGTGATTACCAGACCTCTGTTCCCGGTGTCTATGCCATTGGTGATCTTGTGCCTGGCCCAATGTTGGCACACAAAGCAGCTGAGGAGGGTGTGGTCTGTGTTGAGAGGATGGCAGGACACCGCTCGGTTGTGGAGTATGAGTGTATTCCGGGCGTTGTCTACACTTGGCCAGAGGGCGCCAGTGTGGGGCAGACAGAGGATCAACTCAATGAATCCGGTATATCGTTCAAAGTGGGTAGATTCAATTTTGCCGCCCTTGGACGGGCGCGCTGCATGGATGAAACAGAGGGCTTCGTCAAGATCCTGGCTCATGCCGAAACCGACCGGGTTCTGGGGGTGCATATTGTCGGACCGCGGGCGTCAGATCTAATAGCCGAAGTGGTAGCTGTCATGAGTTTTGGCGGAACGGCTCGCGACATCGCCCTGACCTGTCACGCCCATCCAACACTGCCTGAGGCGATCAGAGAAGCAGCGCTGGATGTTAACAAAGAGGCGATACACGCCTGAGAACTGACCAGGAGGTCTGCAATGCCAAAAAACATAACCACTAAGATATTGGAAGCCCATCTGGTTGAAGGCGAGTTGATCCCTGGCAAAGAAATCGCTATTCGTATCGATCATACCCTGTTGCAGGATGCCACCGGCACCATGGCCATGCTCGAGTTTATTGCAATGGGGTTGCCGCGGGTGAAGGTGGAATTGGCCGCCCAGTCCATTGACCATAACCTGCTGCAGACCGATTACAAAAACGCCGACGACCATGCCTTCCTGACGAGCGCCGCCATGAAGTTCGGGGTACACCTCTCAAGGCCCGGCAACGGGGTCTCCCACCAGGTTCACTTGGAACGCTTTGACGTGCCGGGCAAGATCCTTCTCGGCGCGGATTCCCATACACCCACCGCGGCCGGACTCGCCATGATCGGCATCGGCGCCGGTGGTCTGGACGTGGCCTTGGCCATGGCCGGCCATCCCTTCAACCTTCCCTGTCCCAAGGTGATGGGGGTCAAGCTGACGGGGCGGCTCCCGGACTGGGTCTCGGGCAAGGATGTCATTCTGGAGATGCTGCGGCGCCATACGGTAAAGGGGGGTGTCGGCAAGATCATCGAGTACTATGGACCCGGGGTGGCAACCCTTTCGGCTACCGATCGTGCCACCATCGGCAACATGGGGGCCGAACTCGGGGCAACATCATCCATCTTCCCCTCGGACGAGCGGACACGCCAGTTCCTTGTTTCCCAGGGGAGGGGCGACTGCTGGACGCCATTGGCCGCTGATGAAGGTGCGACCTATGACGCGTACGACGAAATCGATTTATCCGCTCTGGAGCCGTTGATTGCTTGTCCCTCGTCACCCGATAATGTCGTGAAGGTGTCGGAGGTGGCAGGAATCAAGGTGGATCAGGTTTTGGTGGGGAGTTCCGTCAATTCATCCTTCCGCGACCTGATGACCGTCTGCCGTATCCTGGAGGGGCAGCGTATTGCGCCTGGAGTGCATTTTCATGTTAATCCAGGCAGCCGTCAGGCACTGGAGAACGTTGCCCAGGAGGGCGGCGTTTTGATGCTGCTGATGGCCGGTGTCAGTATTCACCAGTCCGGCTGTCTGGGGTGCATCGGCATGGGGCAGGCCCCCGGCACGAACCAGATATCGTTGCGCACCTTTCCGCGCAACTTTCCCGGCCGGAGCGGCACCAAGGATGACAAGGTTTATCTCTGCTCGCCGGAAACAGCCGCGGCTGCCGGTATCTACGGCGTTATTACCGACCCGCGCAAATTGGCGGAGATCAAGCAATATCCGGCGGTACAGAATCCGGAAAAATACCTGCTGGACGATGCCGGAATCATTTACCCACTGGAGGACGGCACAACAGTCGAGATCAAGACCGGCCCCAACATCTTGCCGTTCCCGGATTTCGAGGCGCTGCCCGCTTCCCTGCAGGCCGGGGTCGTCATCACGCTGGGGGACAATATCACGACCGATCATATCATGCCGGCCGGTAACAAGGTCCTGCCGCTGCGCAGTAATATTCCGGCTATCAGCGAGCATGTCTTCGAGCAGGTGGATGCGGAATTTCCGGCCCGTGCGAAGGCGACCGGAAACGGTATTGTTATCGCCGGCGAGAATTATGGCCAGGGTTCTTCTCGCGAACACGCCGCTATTGCGCCCCGCTATCTGGGGATTCGGGCCAAGATAGTCAAAAGCTTTGCCCGTATTCACAAGGCCAATCTGGTTAATTTTGGCATCTTGCCCCTTGTATTTAAAAATCCGGCCGATATGGATGCTTTTAGCCAGGGGGATCAGGTCTCGTTCCCTGATATACGGCAACTTGTTGCGAACGGAGCTATTGAAATTCCGGTGTTCGTCCATGGTAGGGAGGTCACCACATTGCTGGAAGTATCTGATCGCCAGCGACAGGAACTTTTGGCGGGTGGTACGCTGAATTTTGTGAGACAGAGTCAACGCTGAAGGAGTTCAGATGTCAAGATCTACCCGTAAAACCAAGATTGTGGCAACTGTTGGCCCAGTAAGCTCATCACCGGAAATGATTCAGAGGCTGATGAAGGCCGGTGTCGATATATTCAGACTGAATTTTTCACATGGTGAAAACTCGCAAAAGCTCGAATTAATCCAGGTCATCCGGCTGGTATCGGATAAGTTGGGGCGTCAGGCCGGTATTCTAGCTGATCTTCAGGGTCCGAAGATCAGAACTGGCAAGATGGCAGGAGATGGGATGGCGCTTGTGAAAGGTCAGGAAGTGCTGATTACCACTGATGAAGTGCTTGGTGCTGATGGCGTTATTCCGACGATCTACCGTTCGCTGCCGCACGATGTGCATCCAGGTTCGAGAATTCTGCTGGATGATGGGTTGTTGGAATTGAAGGTTGTCGCGCTTGAAGGTGAACAGGTGCACTGCATTGTTGTTACCGGTGGGTTTCTTAAAAACAACAAGGGGATCAATTTGCCGGGGGTTAATGTTTCAGCGCCCTGTCTCACAGAG
>Ga0209212_1002150_pt1 | contig 29083 bp, 23 predicted proteins | sample RifGroC2_FD_183996 | JGI IMG/M metagenome (GOLD analysis project Ga0209212, IMG submission 183996) | Groundwater microbial communities from Rifle, Colorado, USA - Groundwater C2 (SPAdes) (version 2) | ecosystem: Environmental > Aquatic > Deep subsurface > Groundwater | place: Rifle, Colorado... | reverse complement strand
TGTTCGGCTTCACTGATATGGCGTGCCGAAACAATTCAAGGTCGCGGTGAACACGGCTCCTGAAAAGAGAGGAATGGGAATCGGCATAGTGCAGTCCATTGATGGCGTCCGTCTGCAGGGGATCAGCAAGTCTTGTTTTTGTCGCCAGCGCCTTGGCCAGAATCTCCGGGGGGTTTCCGCCTTTGACCGGCCGCGCCTCGCCATGCCCATGGATTGCGACGTAGTTCTCATTGATGCCGGGACAGATTTCCTTCAGGGAGCAACCGCCGCACTGAGGGGCGTAGAAGAACCTGTTCCTGGTCTCCTTGTACCAGTCCTTCGGCGTGTGGTCTGTCTTGACACGGAAGAAGCTGTTGAGCCTGGTCTCATTGAAGATGTCCCTCCGCAGGTCGCTGTGGAAATGCTCGAAGCCGGAAAGGAAACAGAGAGGGATTTTCTCGATGCGGAACGTGCACCCCTCGTCGAGGATGTGCTGCAGTGCATCCGTGATGTGGGGCTCCGCCTCGGTGAAGGTAGGGATGGTCCACGGGTTCTCGCGCGCGTTGTAGATGGGGTCGATGAAATTGAAGCTGAAATGGGTGATGTGGGGGAAATGCTGCCTGCAGAATTCGATGTGGCTCTTCAGCAGCGCATAGTTTCCTTTCTGGATGACGATGGTGAGGAACACCGGGATGCCGTATTTCCCGAGGTTGGCCAGGCCCTTGAGCGTGTTGTCGTATGTCCACGGCGCCTGCGACAGCTCGCCGAAGGTCTTCCGGTCTGATGTGTGGAAGGAGACATTGAATTTGAGGTTCTTGATGGTTGAGAGGCGCCGTACGAAGTCCTCACGGTAGAGCATCGCCCCGTTGGACTGGATGGTGATTTCCTCAAAGCCGAGCTGCGTCGCAAGCGTCAAGATGTCAAAGAGGTCTTTCTTCAGCGTCGGCTCCCCACCGGTGAGCATGAGGTCCGTCGTGCCCTCGTGCTTGAGCCGCGTCATCCGCTTGGCGATTTCTTCGAATGGAAGCTCCCCACCGACCGGCGGGGCAGAGCAGAAGACGCAGCGCTGGTTGCACACTCTGCTGATCTGCAGCCGCCCGAGGTTGTGCTTCTGTATTCCGTCAATTCGCTCGGTTCCCCTGTCTTGCTCCTGGAGTGGCTCCTGCATGTCAATCAAACTCCACGAACACGCCATCATAGCGGTGCCGCTTCATGAATGTTGAAATGAGGGTGCCATCGGAAAAAATAGCGATTGCAGTATCAGTTATTTCAAGGGAATTGCCTTTTTCGAGGGAGGCGCACAAATGCCTGAAGCGCAGAGCGTCCTTTTCCCCCTTGAAGTGGGTGGAGCCATAGTGCACCTTTCCCTCTTTCTTTCTGGCGCCAGGAAGAAAGATTGTCTCGCGCGGGGAGACGAACAGGAGGGGAGCCTTCAGCTGCGCCTCGATCTTTTCCGCATCATGGAGTTGGGAGGCAAACGTGAGCACGCGCATGGCGATGGATTCCGCATGAGGGCAGTCGTAGCTGCACACATAAAAGGAGATAAGGCGCCTGAGATGGTTGCTGAAGTTGTTGAGGTGATGGTTGACACGCCTGCTCCGCTGCAGCGCAAGCATGGGATAGAGAGTCTCATCTGAGTAGTCTATTGATGCCAGTTCCTCATGCTGCGCAAGTCTTTTCTCATAGATGTCCTGAAGGGAAGAGGAGCAGCAGCGCGGATAGCCCAATAGGCCTCCCAATTCATAGAAGATCTCTTTTCCAGTGAGGCCCCGGGGTTCGCTGCGCTGCAGTTGGTGAAGCTCATCAAGGTATTTGAGGCGATTGCAGGTCTTTTTTTCCTTAGAAACATAGACGGATATGCGCGAGCCGTCAGGGGGGTTGAAAACTCTCTCCACTGATGCTGCACGGTAGACATATCCGAAACCTGACACTGAGGTATGATATCCAATCTTATGGAGGAATGCAGCGAAGGAAGCCACATCTCCGGGGGGAAGGTAAAATATGGCTCCTGCCTTGATGCCAAGCTCCAATCCTGCCCATTCATGGTAATGATCGTGAAAATAATCCTCCCAGTGGCGGGATGGTTCGCATTTCATCTCCTGTGTGCTGGTTTGTGTCATGGTGCCTGCTGTGCCGTCTCCGCATGGGGCAGGAGGCATTTGCCCTCAGAGAGTGCCCCTTTCCAGACCTTTTCCGCGCCGGCACTGGAGACGGGGTTGAGTTCCCCGTCTCCAAACTGCGCCAGATATGCTTTCCACACTCCGTCGCAGATGCCCGCAAGTGCGCAGGCGCCGCATTTCTCCGGCTTGGTCTTCTCGGCGTTGTAATAGCCCTTGTTCTCTGCCGGTTTTCTGAGATCAGAGATGCGGCTCGTGAGTTCGGGGGCAATGCAGATGGGCATATTCTCGATGAATAGCGAAGAGTAGCCGAGTCTGTTTGCTCTCTCGAAGACTTCCCTGATGAAGGGAAGCGCTTCCGCATAGGAAACCGCAATGGCCGATTTCCCATCAACAATGCTCGATCCCACGGGATTCATCCAGGAGAGCTGTATGGAATCCACGCCCAAGCCGATGAGGAACTCCACGGTGTTCGCGACGTTTTTGTGATTGAGCTTGTGCAGCACGCTGTTGATGCGGACTTCCTTCCCTCTCGCCTTGATGTTCCTGATGCCTTGCACCGTATGCTGGAAGCTCCCTTCTTTCTTGACGATGGCGTCGAACATCCGCTCATGCGAGGTGGAAAAGGACACGAGGAAGGCGTCGACGCCCGCATGGATAAGGGCATCCGCGTTCTTCTGGCTGGAGAGCATCACGCCGTTGGTCGTCAGGGAAATCCGCTTGTAGCCGCAGACCTTCTTCGCGTGGTGGAGGAACGGCAGGAGATTCGGATAGATGGTGGGCTCCCCTCCGGAGATGATGAGGGAATCGTGGAGCTGGCGGTTGCGCTCAAGGCCCTTGATGAGCGCATCGTATTTGAAGTCAGGCACGCCCCTAGCCTCGATGGAGTCCGCGCAGAAGCAGCAGTTCAGGTTGCAGAGGCTGTTGAGCTTGACAATGTAGTGGGCCGGCATAGGGTTGTTTGGCACCTTCTTCCGGGAAACCCTCACTCTTAATGATATATAAAGATATGGCTTACGGTAGGTGAGACCGTCCAGACAAGGGAGAACGCCGCGGGTGGCATCCTGCACGGACGAAGTCCGGCATCCCCATGATTTCGCGAGCGTCTCTCTCATTGGGAAAGCGGGCGACAAGGGGGCTGTCCCTTACGGGGAATGTCGCCTTTCCATTACGAATGCGGAAGCGAGCCCGATGCCCAGAGCAAGGCGATGGGCACCGGAAACGTGTTTCCGCGTGCCACCCTGCGCAGCAAGGCGTTCTCCCGCGCTTAAGTGGACGGTCTCATGGTAGGTGTACTCTATATCAAGGGGATTCATACCTATTGAACGAGGATTGTGTCCTGGAGGGGGTAAACATAAGGCACAAAACCAAAATTTTTTATATGGGATTGATGGGGAGAACGTTGCATGAGAGATAGGAAAAGATGGGGGGTAGGTGCTGCGATTCTGTTTGTGATTGTGATTGGCAGCTTTTGGATTTTCCTGCAGGACCAGAAAAAAGCGGAGATTCCCCCCTGTCCAGACTGTAACGTCATCCTCATCTCCTTGGACACGCTTCGCGCCGACAGCATGGGCCTGTACGGATACGAGCGCAACACCACCCCTAACCTGGACCGGCGCGCGGAGAAGGCCATCGTCTTCGACCGGATGTTCGCCAATGCCTACTTCACGCTCCCCAGCCACATGTCCATCTTCACTTCCTTATATCCGCCAACGCACGGTGTCAATTATCCAGTAGCGCGGGGGAATGATGTCCTGTCTGTCCTCTCAGGAAGCCATCCGACCCTGCCGGAGATACTAAAGAATTATGAGTACCGTACGGTGTGGATTGGGTCACTTATTGATCCAAACCTCAATCTCAACCGTGGGTTTGGTAGGGGTTTTGATGTGTTTTACTTGCCCCTTTTTAGCCCAGGAAGTTGGGCCAAGAAGGAGAACCTCTCCCTCATCGCATCGCAGGAAACGGGGCAAAAGTTTTTCTGGTTTGTGCATAGCTATATCAATCATGCTCCCTATATCTACACGGAGCCGTTCAATTCTCATTTTAGTTCAATGGATTACCAAGGCAGCCTCATACGGAATAGGAGCCTGATGACGGAAAAAATTTTCTATGAATTAAGGAATTATTACACTGAAAATAAGTCTGGGACCGAAGAGAGGATTGATAAGCTATCCATCCCCCGACAGAGTAAGGATGCCCTTATCGCCTCTCTGGAAAAGAGCGATGTTGCCGGGTACCTCAATTTTATTTCTTCAAATACATCTTATTATTGGGGAGTGAATACTGCATTCAGTATCAATGAGAATGATGTGTATTACTCCACGATGAGGGGAGGCATGTCCGAGGAGGACATATCCGAGCTGCGAAATAGCTATGACAATGGGGTATATCTCGTGGATTCTCTCGTGGAGGAATTCCTGCAGGTGCTGGATGAGAAAAATCTTTCGCAAAAGACCATTATCATTATCACTGCAGACCATGGGGAGGAACTCTACGAGCACCAGAATTTTGACCATAGCGTGTTCTATGATACGGTCGTCCATGTCCCGCTCATCATCATACATCCGGGTGTCCATGAACAGATTAGAATCAACAGTCTTGCCGAGAGCGTCGACATCATGCCAACTATCCTTTCTTTCCTTCAAATCCCGTCCCCCGCTTCGCTCCAGGGAAAAGACCTGACTGCCATATACAAAGGAGAGATTCCCAAGCATTCGTATGTGAAAGGATATGCGCTGGGCAATTCCTACATCAGGTCGCCGGAGTGGAAATATATAAAGAGAAGAGACGGCCAGGAGGAATTTTATGATCTGGAGTCTGATCCTGATGAGATGCATAATCTCATCAACGAGTCAGGATGGAAGGTAGAGAAGGCAAAGGCTGGGTTGAAGGAAGAGTTCACAAGATGGATAGTGCAGCAGGAAAGTGGATGATGCGGGTTGCCTTGGTGGTGGTTCCCTTTTTCCTCTTCAGTGGATGTGCTTCACCACCCACCATCGCATCCAAGCTCGCCGAAGAGGGGATTAATATTCCGGAGGCGCACCAGTTCGGTCTTACCTCGGAGCAGATGCTCCAAGAAGGAGGATTGACTATATTGATCCTCTCTGGTGCCCATGAGGGAGATAGGCTTGAGGTATGGAGAATAACCGGCTTCAACGTCTCGGAAGCGGAAAAGTACATTCGCATGCGCCGCAGCATGGTGGATTCGCTTTTCGCCGACAGCTTCTCACCTTATCCCGGCCCAATCTCAGAGACCGTTAGGTGCTCAGCAGAATATCTTCCGAAAATTCAAGAAGCGCAGGTTGGAGGAATGACCCGCATCACCTATGCCATGTATGCGACGGAGAGGTTCACGTACGGCGCTTGCGCGGGTGATCTTGCCCCTTACCTGGCTTCGCTCTCGTATGTCTACTGCCCAGAAAAGAATGAGCTCTATGAAGTGGAGTATTTCACTCCAAGAGACGCTCCAGCAGAAGACCCAAAAGCATTCGCCGATTCCCTTGCGTGCAGCGGCTGACTGCGCATCAGCCGGCTATATCCGGAAGCGGTTTCCCCTCGACAAAGTCAGGGATCTGCTCGCCCAAAAGCGTCATCAGCGTCGGGTACTGGTCAACCTGCCTGACGGGCTCTTCTATCCTGTGCCCTTTCTTCACCCCGGGCCCCATGACGATGAACGGCGTCCACATGCCCTTGACATCGTCGGGATGGATCGCCTGCTTGTAGCCGGATATGAGCGGCTCCGAGAAGATCGCCAGGTCATCACTCATCTCCTCGCTCCATCCATAGCCTGCTTCGTTCGCCACGATGAGGTCGCCTGTCCTGTCCGCCGGGAGGTCAAGGAATTTTTCCACGTCCTCCCACTTGGTGACGCTGGCCACGGGCCGTTTGCCGTTCTCGTCCTGCAGGCTGATGAGCAGCTGGATGACTTTATCCCGCAGCGCCTCGTATTCCGGCCCGGAGGCGCGGTGATAATCGCCGGCAAGCCCATTGGGATTGATGTAGACGTTATCCATCTTGAGGTAGATGGCCTGGGTGCGGTTCCAGTCGATGATGGGTTCTCCCGTATCTTTGTTGAGGGTGAACTTCAGCAGCCCTTCATTGGCGAAGAGATTGTTGAGGGCGGCGTACTTGTCCAGCGGCACGGCGCCATGGTCTGAGCTGAGGACGATGATGGTGTTCTCATCCGCGTTCGCCATGATTTCCCCTATCATGCGGTCGATGTCCTTGTACATATCCTTCACTTCTCCCCAGAGCTGCCGGCGTTCCTCATCAGAGACATCGCCATACCTCGCGCTGTGCGGATCGACGTATCCCATCCACCATCTGCTGGTCAGCATCTGGTTGGGGCTGTAGATGTCGTGGATGACGATAGCGGGGTTGTACTCTCTGACTATGTAGGGGATGGCTCTGGTATGCCAGGCAAACGTGGCGTTCATCTCCTGCAGGAAGGCCTCCTTGTCTTCCGGGTAATAGACAAGCTGGGCAGGGTAATTGTCCACGAAGTCCATCATCGGCCCCACATAATCAGTGAGCTGGTCCGCGACAGTGGATGGCTGCGTGATGAACCTGTTGACATTGTTGTAGAATATCCTGAGGCGGAAGAATCCATCCTCATCGAGGATGATGGCCTCTGGGATAAAATCAGAATCAACGTCATTGCCCTGCCATTTCAGTGTGATCTTGTGCCAGTTCCCCCACTGCCCTTGGACAATATCATCCAGAATGGTTTTCTTATCAAGGGAGAATGCCGCATGATCATAGTTCTTCTTGCCATCATCCGTGCTGTCATAGGCATAGGCATAGACGGTCGCGCCCCAAGAGGCGAGAGGGACTTCAAGCGGAGGGCTGAAGGAGGGGGGAACATTCTCCCAGCCAGAGGCAGGCAGGGGGTCAACGTATTGCGTCAGTTCCGGTCCGAAATAAAAGAGGCGCGAGCCCCTGCCCTGCTGCCTCCGCTTGTCGCCGTTTTCTTTTGATTGGAAATTGATGGCATGGAAATCCGCCCCCCAGCCGCCCCATCTGCCGCGTATTACCACCCCCTCCTGGATCTCAGGGGGTGTTGAGCCTGGCGTGGAGAGGATGAGGACTTTCTCGCCGTTTTCTTCGAGCGTGCTCCAGATGGGTGGGACTTTCTTCGCCGCGGAACTGAATCCTCCGACCGCGACGGAATCAAGAGGCCTCCCCTCGACATGCATCGGTCCGTCAGCGACGCCATGGGTTTTTGGATAGCTTCCGGTCAGCAGTGTCGCGAAATTGACCGGCGTGTGGCTTGGGAAGACGGGGATGGAATAGCCATACGCCCCGTTGTCCATCATCTTCTTGATGTTGGGAAGTTCGCCCTGCCCGGCCCATTCGTAGATGGTGAACAGGTCTGGGTCCGCGCGCAGTCCGTCAGGGATGAACCAGTAGAGCTTCAAGGCATTGCCCCCCCCTCCAGTCTCTTGAGCAGAGATTTGACTGTCAGGGCGGCCGTTGGACATCCTTGCAGTTCCTTGCCCATCTAGGAGAGAACACGAAGGAAGGAAGAAAAGAACAAGAAGAATGAGGAATGGCTTGCAAAGGGTGCCCAAAATTTGTTTCTTATGCATATGCCTTATGGCCCCCATAATCGTTTGTGAAAAGGGCCACTATAAAAAGGTTGTCAGGAAGCGGGCTCTGTCCCGAATCTCCGTTTCACTCCGGGTTAGCGGCTTCGAACGCTCCGCTGCCGGATCCCATAGGGCTGCATGCCCGTAGGGCGCATCCCCTGCGGCACCCTTGATGTTCGCATGGCCAGCGCTCGACTGATGCCGCTAACCACATTCGGGACAGAGCCCAGGAAGCGAAAAGATATTTAAACATTGTGTTCTTAAAGAGATGAAAATGGGGCTTTCTGCAACGGTGGTGGTCCCAGCATTGAATGCGGAGCACACCATCAGAGAGTGCATCAAATCACTCATTAATCAGGATTACAAAGGCGCTTATGAGGTTATTGTCATTGATAATGGTTCTTCTGACAATACCATGGACTTTCTTCGCGAATTCTGTTACAGAAAGAGAATGCTCGTTTTAAAAGAAAGAGTGAGAGGTTCGTATCGTGCGAGAAATGTTGGAATAGTGAAGGCTAAAGGAAAGGTCGTCGTCTTCACCGATGCCGACTGCGTTGTGCAACGGGATTGGTTGAAGAATTTGATGGCGCCGTTCAGGGACAAAGAAGTTCTGGTGGTCGGCGGCATGGTGGGGGGGATTGGCTCATCGACAGCAGTGGAACGGTATTGCGGCAGATTTTTCCTTGACCAGGAGAGGATGATGAACGCCCCCTCGCCATTTTTCGCAACGGCAAGCATGGCAGTGCGGAAAAGCGCATTTGGGAGGTATGGCCTTTTTGACGGCTCATTGAGGTCAGGGGGTGATGTGGAGTGGTGTGGGCGGCTGCCCAGGCGTTCGATGCTCTATTTCAGCCCAAGGGCAATGGTAAGGCATCACCATCCTGCCTCAATCTGGACGTTCGTAAAAAAACAGTACGGGTACGGAAAAGGGATGGGCCATATACAGCAATCGAAGAAAGGCAGGTTCTCGATTCGCCTGCCTTCGCCGGGAGAGATGCTGCGCAGGCATGGCATTGCCTTTTGTCTCTTGAGGATTGCGCAGGAAGCCTCATTCAGCGCCGGGTTTTGGAGCGGGAAGATAATGGGGGGATCTGCCAAGCGCTGATATCCCTTGTCAGAAGGATGACTCCCCCTCTATATAGATATCCTGCGAGGATGGGGGGGGAACAAAAGAGAAATCGCAGGGGATTTCCGGCGCGTAAGGACCCCCAGAAAGCAGCGAAGAAGCCGGGGCAGAAAATGTTGAGGATTTTGATGTTCCTGAGAAGGGTTCCTTTCTTTCCGTGGACGATGTACCCCCCACGCAGAAATCCATATGCTTTCTTTCTTTGAAGAAGGAAGAATTTCTTCAATCCGTCATCTTCGCCCCACGCATGGTGCTCAACGATAATGTTGGGACAAAACAGTATCTTTCCTTCTTTTCGATAAAGTGCGTAGTTGAAGAGCGAGTCTTCGTAGACGGAATCATTGGGAAATTCTGGGAATAGCATCCCTTGTATGGATGCTCTCCTGTAGGCGACATTGGCTGTTGGAATCTCCTTCATGAAGCGCTTCTTGCCGGCGGGAAGCCACGGATAGAAGTTCAAGAGATGACTGGCATGCGCGATGTAGCGGTTGGTTGGGTTGGAAACGGCGCCGCCAACAGCAGCAGTATCGGTTCCTAAAAATTCCTTGACAAGCGAAGATATCCAGTCATGTGGGGCAACACAATCATCGTCGGTGAAGGCGATTATCTCCCCCTTGGCCTTTGCAAGGCCGGCATTGCGCGCGGCTCCGATGCTTTTTCTTTGTATTCTTAGACAGTGGAGATTCTTGTGTTTTTTTCTGAGTTGTCTGAGAAGACGGAATGTTCCGTCAATGGAGGAATCGTCAATGACAATGACTTCATAGCGTTGTGGGAGATACCCTTGAGAGAGGATATGCACTAGGCAGTTCTCCAGAAGTCTTGCTCTGTTATTGGTGGGGATGATGACGCTGACGAAAGGAGGTGTCATGAAAATTCCAGGGGGTATTGTATAGTTATTGCGCAGGAAATGTGTGCAGGCTAGTCATTGATGTAAGAAAGGGATTGTTCCTTCCACTCCCCACAATTCTTCATTTGGGTAATAACATTCTCCTTTCTGGATGAGCCCCACATCGCCGAGATATCCTGGTGAAGCACATTGCCGATGGGATCCCTCTTTCTGCAGAGGAACACTTCACCATCAACACCGATGAATAGCCTAGTTGGTGAGCAGTTGCACTTGACTTTTCCACCTTCATATTTCCGTATCAGTTTCTTGATGTAGGATGTGTTGGTCTCTATTCCCATCGTGAGCATCTCCCGTGCCTGGCTGATGATGGATTCTACCATCTCATCACTGTAGTCGGGCTCGGAGATTTCTGAAGGATACCGATTCTGGTGGCATTTGATCTTTTCCATCGTCTTTATTCTGAAGGGTACGCCCAGCGACTTGCACTGTTTTGCGGTTTCGAGTATCTCACCTGCATTGTAGTGGGTGATGGTCAGCTTCAGGCTCAGGGCCATGCGCGGGCATTCCTTTTTGATAGCTTGCGCCGTCTTCAAGAGATGGCGAGCGGATCCTTCCACTCCTCTGATGGTGTCGTGAGATTGTATGCCGTCGTAGCTTATGGTCACTGAGAGTATCCGTTGGTCGGTTTCCCTCAGGAAGCGCATCGTGCGCTCGGTGAGTGAGCCGTTCGTGCTGATGTTGATGTATGCCTGCGGAGCGTGCGCTCTTGCGGCGGCGTAGTAGTCCTCAAGGTTGGGCAGCAGGAAGGGCTCGCCGCCGGTGAGCGCCACATGGCGCAAGGATTTCATGGAAGAATCCTGAAGGATTCTGGAGAACAGGTCAAGCGGGAATATCCTTTTCCGCGGCTCCGCCCAGATGCCGCACATCTTGCAACGCAGGTTGCACTTATTGGTGAGTTCTACTATTAATTTCTCAGGTTTCAGCCTGGTAAAAGGAATTGAAGGAATCAGGCGTGCCATCACTGGGTGCATGGTTTCACCCTGTCTATTCCTTCAAAGTAATATTTAATAGTATCGGGGAATTATCATGGCTTGGATGTACCCTGAGTTCTTCGCTGGTTGTTAAGAGCTATTGTCTAAAAAATAAGCCAGCTTCCTGTCGAAATAAGGCTTATCAAACATCGGATCAAATTTGCCGCTCACAAACAGTTCGTTGAAGAGATAGAGGTGCAGGAGGCATAGGACATCAGTATGGTTGCCTAGGGGGTTTCCTGCGATACGGTCGATGTCCTCTTGCGCCAAAAGTCCGCGTATGAAGTCCGTCTTGAACAGTTTCATGATGGTATCGAGGTTCGCTTCCATAAATTCAAGCGTCCTGACAGGGCCGGAATTGAGGAGGTGCCGTGCCGCATCGCCCCCCAAAACAGCTTTGACTTCCTGCTCATAAAAGGCCCTGTTTATGTTTAGCTTTATAAGTGGCTTTGAGAGTATCCTCGTGCGCTCATTGAGAAAGGGCCTGATTACGGCTAAGTCGGCGCCATTGCACAACATACTCAATCTTTTCATGGCTTTGTAATGGTTTAGATCATATAGGAGTAGTTTAGGAAAGGATGTCCCAAAGTATCGTCTTAATAATAAAAATCGTTTCTTCCCCAACTGTTTGAACAGTCCCTTGTTGAACAGTATGCATTTGAGATAAAACAGCTCATTGAGCAGATTCTTTTTTAATAACACAGGATGGGAAGCGGATTTTGCATCTAGAAGGAATTCTGCTGAGGAACCTGAAAAAACAATCTTGCTATCTGATTTGACAAGCCTAGAGTAATCGAAGCCCAAAAAAACATCGTCGCTGTGGAACACTCCTTCCAGCCTCCATACCACATCGGGGAGGTAGTCCAGTCTCCTAGAATCTACCGTTTTTATTTTATGCTTGATATTTTTGTATCTCTTCGCCAGCACACGGGCATTGGGAATTTCACTTGTCCTGCCACCATCGATTGTCCATGCCGTTACCTTCAGGCCTTTGAAAGAGGCCAGGAAGTGCAGAAGGAGGTTACTGTCATAACCACTACTAAAAAGGCAGGAGACGTTTTTATGTCGTAGTTCATGTGAGGAGGACATTGCACTTTGCCGAATGGATCTAATCAGGTTTCTTTCAGCATATTCTAGTGGGACTTTTTTCATGGTCCTCCGGTAATACCTTGATGTAACCGATTTCCTTGAATGATTAATAAGCAGATACTGCTCGGTAAGTAATTTGTTGACGTGCTTAATCAACGTGCCCTTTGTAGGAGAACCAATCTTGTAGAGGAGGAAATCACAAACGACATCCATGTTCAATTCCCTTTTGAAAGGAAATTTCCTTAATATGTGTTTGAGAGAAGTACTGAAGAGCAGCCCATCTTTGTGGGAGACATAGAATAGCGGCAATGCGTAGCCAAAACTATCAGTGAATATCAACCCTTTTCTTGCATTGCCGTCCCAGATGAACAGCAGGAATGACCCGTCCAGCATGGACAGTCCTTCCAGGCCAGAGGCGCGGTACAGCGCTTCGACGATTGTGACATCATCCTTCCCGGCGATGGAGTATTTGGATTTCACGTCATCAAGGTTAGAGATGTGCCCCACCATGGCGCAGAGGTTGCCGTTCCTCCGGTTGAGGAAGTAGTTCTTCCCGTCAGAAGTGAAGCAGTGTGTCCTCTCGGTGAAAAAGTCAAGAAAATCATTGCTGAAAGTGCAGGGGGTGTTTTTTTTAGCCGGGCGGCGCCTGTTCCATCGCACAATTCCTGTCAGGACATCCATGGCCTGCCGGATGAGAATCCGCCTTAAAATGCTTTGCGGTGGGGCGGGCATCTGCAGGAGGCGCCATTGGAAGCCTGTGCAGCGCCGATGCACGAACGGCGCCGCAATGCCTTCTTCGGCATCGGCAGGGGTCGCCCCGCCCGGGAATGCCCGATGCTGGGAGTGGAGAGCGGACAAGGTAGGCCAGGCAGCGCCCGCGGAAGCGTGACTGCGCCACCCGCAGATTGACCAATACCCTAAGAGAGAAAAATTTAAATGGGATGGAAAAGCATGGATGCCATGCGTATGCGGAGCACAGTGAAGGGCCTGCGGAGGGTGTACAAGACCGTTTCTTCCTTCGGCGTTGGGAGGGGCTGCAGGTATTTGGGGTTTATGCTCGCCAATGCGCTATTGCGGGGGAAGCAGGCCTTCCCGCCCAACGCGCAGCCGGAGGTGCTACTCCTTTCCCTCCCCTTATCGTCGCCAGCGCAGCCGCCGCTGGGCATCGCCTCGGTGAAGTCTTATCTTGCGGAGAGGGGCATTGCTGCCAGATGCATGGACCTTAACAACAGGCTTTATCGCACACTGAAGAATCACAGGGAGTACCCATATGATAAGCTGCACCATGTGTTCCTTGACGAAGGCAGGCTAAAGGAATTCCATGACTCGCTTTATGACGGCATCCTCGAAGGATGGGCGGAAGAGATAGTGTCATTGAAGCCGCGGTTCGTCGGTATCTCGGTGAATTCCCACCTGACGTTTTCTTCCCTGGCCCGGATGGTCAGGCTGCTGCGGCAGTCAGATCCTGCCATAAAGGTCATTCTTGGGGGGCCGAGCTGCAAGTCAGAAGGAAGGGCCATGATGGAGAGGGACTATGGCGATGTTGTCGTCAAGGGAGAGGGGGAAAAATCCTTCTTTGAGGTCATTGACGCATGCAGGCACGGCAGGCCGCTGGAGGGCATACCGGGAATACTCTACAAGGGTGACGGGGGCGTGGTTGATGCCGGAGAGCCAACATTGGTGGGAGATCTGGACTCCCTCCCTTTTCCGGATTTCGATGATTTTCCCATCTGGTCCTATCAGCGAGCGGCCATGGGCCTGTTCCCGAAGCTTCCCATAATGGGAAGCAGGGGATGCCCGGCCAGGTGCGATTTCTGCAGCGTCAGTTTCCTGTGGGGGAGATTCAGGCAAAGGAGCGCCAAAAGCATATTCGCCGAGATGAAGCGCAACAAGGAGCGATACGGGGTGTGCGATTTCTCCTTTAACGATTCCCTGATCAATGTGAACCCGCGCGTGTTGGAAGAATTATGCAATCTTATCATAGCAGGCAGGGAAACATTTCGCTGGAATGGCAGCTACCGCATATGGCAAAAGCCCATGAGCCGCTCATTTTTTGAGAAGATGGCTCGGGCAGGGTGCAGCAGCCTGGCCATCGGCGTCGAGAGCGGATCGGAGCGGGTGAGGAAAAGCATGCGCAAGCCGTTCACCAACGAGACGCTCAGGGAAGAGCTGAGAGGCATGCACGAGGCAGGGATTCATTCCAACCTGATGTTCATCATAGGGCATCCAACGGAAACGGCGGAAGAGTACGACGAAACCCTGAAGATAGTCGAGGAGGTCGGGCCTTACATTGGATCCGTCTCATTCGGACACACCTATCTTATCGTCCCGGAAACGCCGTTTTGGAGAGGAGAGATTTTTCCGCGGATATCCTACGACAAGAAGGGAGACTGGTATCTGGGCGACAACACGATGAAGGAGCGGCTGCGAAGGCTGGACGCAGCCAATAGGTTTGCGGCAAGGCTGGGATTGGTCAGCAGTCACAGCCTGCTGAAGACGGACAGGATAAAGCTACCGTGAGAGTGGTTCCGCTACATGACCTGCCTGTTCACAAGCAAGCCAAGGAATTGAATGATGTGCGGCTTGATGTCTGCAAAGTCTATTTCTGTCCGAGTATTACGGAAGTCGGTGTAGCGCTTAAGGGTTGCCAATTTATTTCTGGTTTTCAGCAAGTAGAAAAGCTCGGCGAAGAGCAGCCAGCGGAATTTCCTGTTTAGTTTGTAGCGATAGGTGCTGCGTATGCGTTCGCCGAGAGCCATTTTGTAGAGCATGTAGGGAAAATCCATTCCCGCAACGATGGAGCTTTCCGTTGTCCCGGGCAGGCGCGGGTTGATCTCGATCATTTTTGGGATATTGTCCCGGGGGTCAATCATGAAGTTCACGTTTGCCGTGCCGTGCCATTTAAGTTTTCTGAACATGTCCACGGCGATGCGCCTGATCCGCTCATTCAAGACGGTCTCGTTGAAGATCGGCGGACCGAAAGGCACGGGATAGTACCGGTGGTTCTGGTTGACGATGCTCGCCATGTGCCTGCCGTGGTCGAAGAGGACAACGACCGTGTAGTTCAGCGTGCCTGGGATGAATTCCTGGATGACGGGCCTGCTGGGATCGTATGCAGTGCCTTCCTTCCTCTGTTTTGAGACGAGTGCATATTCCCTGGCCAGTTCACGAGGGGAATGGACCTTGATGATTCCTTTTCCTGTGGACGATGTCCGCGGCTTTATCAGTGCGGGATAGTCCAGATGCAGAGAGAGCTTTCCGGCATCGCCAAGATCCTTCGGGAAATACGTTTTCGGGATGGAGCATCCCACCCGGGATGCCTCCCTGATCATCTTTCCTTTGTCATTAAAGAGTTTAAATTTTTCAGCGTCAAGCATAGGGACGATCCTGCAGTGCTTCTCGTATTCTTCACTATGGTCAAGAACAAGCTGGGTGGTTTCTGATCCGAAGGGAAAAATGACATCCGGTCGCAGTCTCTTCACGTTCTGAAGGATGTCCCGGTGCATCGCTTCCGTGCCGTGGCGGGATGAGTGGTAAGTGAACCCTTTCCTGCAGTATTTTGAATACTTCGCCCGGGCCAATGTCGTGCTTCCCCCAACAAAAACAGGGACTCCTCTCCTGCCAAGATACCGTACCACGGCAAGCACGGCTCTGCTCTCTCCGTCAAGAACCATGATGGACTCCATGGCCCCCAGCGCGGGCTTGTGATTTAAAAATTTTGTGTGGGTGAGGCGACAAGTCCTCACTTTCTCTCGGGAGAGGGGAATAAAGAGGGGGAAGAGGGGAGGAGTGGAAGCATTCCTCAGTCAGAAGAATGATCTGACCGTCTTGATGACATGTCCGACTTCATCATCAGTCAGGAATGGGTTGACGGGCAATGATAGGATTCTGGAACTCGCGCGCTCGCTTGCCGGGAAGTCTCCTTTGCGGTGCCGAAGGTGCTGGTAGGTGCGCGTGAGATGGATGGGCTGTGGATAATGTAGGGCCGTCTCTACTCCTTTTCGCTGCAGATGCTTGCGCAGATTGTCTCTTTTATCCGATAGGATTGCAAAATCCCGGTACACATGGTGTGCCCGTTTATCCGTAGCCTGAAATTGCATCGGCAGGTCCCCGAGTCCCTCATGATAGGCAAGGGCAATTTCTCTCCTCCTGGTAGTCCATGTGCCAATGTATTTCAGTTTACATTTGAGAAAGGCGATTTCTATCCAGCTTAGGAATGAGGGAGTCCGCAGGCTCTTGAGGAGGAGAGGGGTGTTGGAGACCGGGTTCCTCAAAGCCTCAATCTTCCTTCCCAGGCTCCAGCTTCTGGTGATGGCCATGCCTCCTGCCGCAATGCCTCCAAGATTCTTGTTGACATGGAAGCTGTAGCAGGCGACGTCACTGAGGCTGCCGGGAAGCTTGCCGTCGAACCGCGCAAGGTGTGCATGGGCGGCGTCTTCTACCAGGTGCAGCCCGTGCCTTCTGGCGATATGGCTCAACCGGTTCATGTCCATCATCTGGCCGTAGAGGTGCACCGGCAGGATGGCCTTGGTCCTTTCAGTGATGGATCCCTCAATCCTGTCAATATCAAGAAGCAGGTTTTTCTTGTCAATATCCGTAAATACAGGTCTGGCCCCGGTGTTGCTGATGGCTAGCGCTGTCGCGATGAACGTGAAGGGGGTTGTGATGACTTCATCCCCCGGCCCTATGCCGAGGGCCGTCAGTGAAAGCTGCATGGCTGATGTCCCGCTGTTAGTCCCGATAAAGAAGTGCTTTCCCAAGGCGCGTCCGATCTTCCGCTCTTCCCTGTGACGGTGTGCATAGAGCTGATCGTCATTGTCTATGGAGAGCAGCGTGCCAAGTTCTTTGTGTATGTCTTCCTTTAGAAATTCGTTCATCCTCCGGTAATTGTAGTAGGATACCTTCATGGCGCATGAATCATCGTTCCCGGCATTCCTGCCATCCTGTTGCTATTTAAATCATTTGGAGAAAATGAAATAGGGGGTCGCGACCCCCTATGACCTCCTTCCGCCTCCCTTACTCGGCAACCCCTTCGGGGGTTGCCGTATCTTGCTCGGCGGTGAAGGTAGGAAGACGGCGCTGGCGGTCGTCGACGACGACGATGTTGTGGTGCTTCTGCTGGTTCTTGATATATTCGGCCGAGGCTTCGTAGTCCCTCATGCCAGTCTTGAGAATTTAAAACCTGTGGCGGCCTTTCATCTGCGGGTCTTCGCTAACCGCTCAGGCCGCGCAGCATTCCCGGCCGCACGATAAAAAAGTTTATATGGCTGCTGTGGAGCACATCACGTATCACTTGCCCACCTATAGGAGCGGGAAGATTGAAGAGAGGGTACTATGGCCGTAAAAAATGCTTCGCTCGGTGCATTGATGGAAAGGCCTCTGGGTGCTTGTTTCCCGTCCGATGCGGATGTCAAAAAGTATGTTCTTCCGGTTGTAAAAACAATTCCCCACGCCCTAGAGGAATTGGCAGAAGAGGCTGATGCCAGCGCGCTGAAGGGGAAGCTGCAGGGCTACATCGCCGCTCATCAGGTCCGGGGCACGATAGCGGAGTTTGAAAACAGATTTGCCGCGCAGATACTGGACCCCGATGCACTCGATACCCTGGCGAGGACCATCCGCCATTACCACAACAGCCTGCGCGGCGGAATGCTGCATCTGGCAGGCAGGATAACGGAAGATACGCGGCTGCATAGGGACTTGAGGGATAGGATTGGCGCCGCCGGTCCCCTCTTCGCGGCATTTGATGAGTTCACCACCAACCCTGACTATGTTATTTCTCTCGCCGTCCCTCTGGTCAGGGCGTTTGTCAGAGAAGTGGGCCATAGCTACAAAGAAGATGACATCGTAAGAGTTCTGACCGATAAGGGCATGCTGCTCAAAGACGAGCCCCATCTGGAGCGATTCTATGGAGTGGTGGACGAGCTTCATAAAGCTGGGCGCATCACCTACACTTCTGCAGATCTGGATCAGGAGAATCCGCTGGAGACCCTGCGGGGAAAGGCAGTGGATGCCTACCAGGCGAGGCGGATCATGACCGGCAGGCCGGACATCGCCAATGCAGCGGTCGCAGCCTTCATGTTCGGCAACGAGGCCGTCACCGGCATCCTCTATGGGAAGCTCTACAAGGGCTTCAAAAAATTCCAGAGGGAATACGGACTCAGCGACCATGCCTGCAACTATTTTGGCGACCATGCGTCAGAGGACGGGGAAATAGGAGGGCCTGCCTTTGAGCAGTCCCATGCCAATCTCATGTTGGATTCTGTCATGGTGTATGCCACGCTTGGACGGGAACAACGGGGGCAAATGGTGAAGGGGCTTCATCTGTTCCTTAAGACGTACGACGGTCTGGTCAGGGGACTGTGCGAAGTGATTGATTAGGGTGGGGTGCTCCATGGCACACATCTTGAAAAAGAGGTTCCAGTAGTGAAGGTTTTTCTGCCTTATGATGTTCAAAACAGAAAGTATTTAAAGGTTCTTTTGTTGAAGAAAATTCCACTATGGTGGCCATGAGGGGTGGAATCAAGTTGTGCATAGCATGTTTTTGCATTATGCTAATTTTCATCATTTCGGGGTGCACGATAGAAGGGAGTAATCCAGACAGTGCCAAAAATGGCCTCGCAGAGCCTATCAAGATTGGATTTATAGGTTCCCTAACCGGCAACGTAGCGGTTGCGGGTGAATCTATGCGGCGGGGAGTCGAGATTGCCGAGAAGGAGATTAATCAGAATGGAGGCATCAATGGCAGGCCCGTCCGGGTGATTTACGAGGATGACTCCTGCGATTCAAAGAAAACCATCAGTGCGTTCAACAAGCTGGTCGCCATAGACAAGGTGAAAGTGATCATCGGGCCGTTGTGCTCCGGGACGGTCCTTTCTGTCGCCCCGCTGGCCGAAAGCAACGGCATCGTCCTCTTTACGCCGGTTGCCACCGCAGCCGACATTTCCAAGGCGGGCGATTACATATTTAGGGATTCTATATCAGACACCTACCAGGGCAAGTTCCTGGCAGAGTACCTTTATGACAATTTGGGTTTTAGGAATATGGGTGTTATCTATGTGAACAATGACTACGGGGTCCAGCTTTTTGGTTCTTTCAAGGAGAATTTCGATAAAAGGGGGGGTAAAATAAGAATAGCGGAGATCTATGGAACGGGCGAGACTGACTTTAGGACGAACTTGATAAAGATTAAGGATAAAAACGTTGATGGCCTCCTCATTATCTGCAATGGGAAGGAGTGCGGGCTGATACCAAAGCAGGCAAGGGAACTGGGAATTGACGTTCGCTTCGTGGCAACGGACAATTTTTATTCGCCGGATAGTGTTCAGATAGGGGGATCCACAGTTGAGGGTACTGTCCTGACGGCCCCTGCTCTGGACAAGGCGAGTTCAGCTGTGCAATACCTCATGCAAAAGAGCATCATGGCATATGGCGACGAACCAAGCAAGCCCCATTTGACGGCGAATGCATATGATGCGTTGATGATAATCGCGGATGCCATACAGTCGGGAGGCTACTCGTCTTCCGCCGTGAAGGAGTATATCTATCGCGTAAAAGATTACACTGGCGTCGGGGGCGTACTGACGTTTGACGAAAATGGGGATGTTGAGAAGCCGCTGGAAATATTCGTTGTCAAGAATGGGAAATTCGAAAAGTACGGGTCGCCGTAAGGGAATGTTGGGCGCATGTGATTGAAGAGTTCTATACCGCCAATGCCGGGCAAGCACATAAGGGTGTATGGTGCCAGTTGCTATGATACGGTAAAGTCAAGTTATGTGTGCTGACTTTCTTTGGTTGAGGTGGTAGAACCATAACCAGAAAAATGCCAGAGCCCCCTTAAGGCTCTGGAACGTGCTGAACCACTTGATTCTCCATTTGACTTCTCTATTTAATTTTTTAATAAACCAATTCTTTCCAATGCCTCTGCTTACAATATGTCTCTCTTTCTGCACTTTCCAATTCCAGCCAATTATTTTTTGATTGCGCGACAATATTGCTTTAAGCCATCCGTTATTATCTTGCTGGCTTTGCGCCAGCAATTTCCAGCGCTCTCTTCAAGACATCCTTTGCATCCTTAACTTTCCTTTTCTTGCATACAAGTCTGTTTGTAGCATTTTACACACTCCGGACAAAGACGGCTTCAGCCGCCCATGTCCTAAATTTTTGAAGAAAAAGACTATTTAGTGGTTTTGACACTTAACTTGAAATTACCTTATGATGCATAATTTTAAATACATGGGCAGCGGGTGACGGTTACTGGGACATATGGGTCTACTACTGCAGTTGTTGGTCAACGGCCTGATAACCGGGGCAGTATACGCGCTTGTGGCATCTGGTTTTTCGCTGACCTATTCAGTGTGCAAATTCATGAATTTCGCGCATGGGGCGTTTATCGCGTCTTCTGGGTATTTGTTTTTCTTCTTTTATTCGCGCGTTGGAGTGCATTTGTGGCTTTCTGCAGCGCTCGCAATAAGCCTTGCCTCGGCATCGGGTTATCTGCTCGATAGAGTATATAGCCAAATGCGGAGACGGGGGGCGAGCAGCGTCGTCTTGTTGATTGGCAGCTTTGCGGCTCTGATAATCTTCAATTCGATGATTTTGATGATGTTTGGCGCAGATTTGAAGACTGTGGATGCTATGAGGGCGGGCAAGGGAATTGGGATTTTCAATATTATCATAACCCCCTTACAGGCCAGCATCATAGGGACATCGTTGGCCATATTTATTCTGCTGTCCTTTTTCCTCAAAAAAACGCGGATGGGACTTGCCATGCGCGCGGTTTCGGATAATAAGCAAATGGCGGAGATTTTGGGAATTTCTTCAGAGAGGATCTATGCGCTGACCTTCATGCTGGCCGCTGCCATCGCCGGGATAGGGGGGATATTGATAAGCCTGGAGCAGGGGATAGATCCAAACATGGGCAATGAATTGGTGGTCAAGGGCTTTGCGGCATCGGTGGTTGGCGGAATCGGCAGCGTGCCAGGGGCTGTCATCGGCTCTTTTGTGCTTGGCTTGACTGAAAATTTGGGGGTTTTCCTGTTCCCGTCGCAATACAAGGATCTCATCTCGTTCGGGTTGTTGATCATGTTCCTGATTTTCAGGCCAAGGGGCATCATGGGGGTGGGGAGGGATGATTGAATCATATATAATCCCCCTGCTGATCATAATCAGCATCCTCCTGATCCTGGCGCTTTCCCTGCAACTGACATTAGGATATACTGGGTTGGTCAATCTGGGGCATGTAGGACTCATGGCAATAGGCGCATATGCCTCAGCCCTGTTGTCCCTGCATGGAGCACCTCTCTGGGCATCAACTATCATAGCAAGTTTTTCTTCTGCGCTCGTTGGATATGCACTCATGTTCCCCATCCACAAGCTAAAGGGGGATTATGTTGCGTTGACCACCATGGGCTTCTCGGTGATTGTCTATGTCATCCTGCTCAACTGGAGGGGGCTGACGAGGGGGCCGCTTGGCCTGGTGGGGATACCGCGGCCGTTTGAAAGCGACGTCGCGTTTCTGCTTTTTACGTGTACTATGGCGCTGTTTTCCTTCATCGTCATCAGGAGAATAGCACGCTCCTCTTTTGGTACGGTGTTGAGGGCCATACGGGATGACGAAACAGCAGTACGGACAGCCGGGAAAAATACACTAAAGGTCAAAAGCTGCGCCTTCGCGGTCTCTGGATTTTTTGCCGGCCTGGCAGGGGGAATATATGGCCAATACTTCGCCTACATCGACCCGTCCTCGTTTACGTTCAATCTTTCGATTGTCTTTACAGCCATTGCAATCATCGGAGGTCTGGCATCATTGAAAGGGACGGTATATGCCGCCATAGTGTTGGTTTTGTTGCCGGAGCCGCTGCGGTTCATTGGATTTTCCTCCTCCATTTTAGGCCCAGCGAGAGAGATGATCTATGGGGTGGTGCTGCTGCTGGTCCTGATATACTGGCCAAAAGGATTCCTTGGGGAGGTGAAGTTGGGATAACATGTTAATTGTAAAAAACTTAAAAAAAAGCTACGGAGGAATAAAAGCGGTAGACGGATGCAGCTGCAAGATTAATGAGAACGATATCACTGCCCTAATCGGGCCGAATGGCTCAGGAAAAACGACTGTATTCAATATCATTTCCGGACTGGTCTCAGCGGATGCTGGGGAGGTAGTGCTGGGGTCAAAAAACATAATGGGGAAATCCCCTCAGGCAATCGCTAACCTAGGCATCTCCCGCCTGTTTCAGCACTCCAGGGTGTTTGGGAACTTGACCGTAACGGAGAACCTCCTGCTGTCTTTTGACAAGGAAAACACCAAATTCCTGAAAACGTTCTTGGGATATAAGTTCAGCCAAAAGAAAATTGGTCGTGTGTTAAGGTTGTTGAAGCTCAATGCCTTCCAAAATCAAAAAGCAGGGGAATTGAGCTATGGTCAGAAAAGACTGGTCGAGCTGGGCAGGGCTGTCGTCCAGCCTCACAATGTTCTCCTCTTAGATGAACCAGTTGCTGGCGTCGCTCCTAGACTGAGGGTTGCCATCGGGGACGCGCTGCTTCAGCTTAAAAGGGAAGGCGAAACAATCTTTTTTATTGAGCATGACATGGATTTTGTATTGAAGGTTGCAGACCATGTCATAGTGATGGACCAGGGGAAGGTCATTGCGCGTGGAGTTCCTGGAAAGATAAGGAGAAACAGGAAAGTGATGGAAGCATATCTGGGAAGATGACATGCTCAGCGTAAAAAAATTGCATGCGGGATATGGGGAAACCGAGATCTTACACGGCATCGACTTCAATACTAAAGAAGGCGAGATCGTGGCGATCATAGGGCCGAATGGCGCCGGCAAGACCACGTTGCTGAAAAGCATCTTTCAGCTATGCAATGTATTTTCCGGCAGCATCTTACTGGAAAATGAGGATATCTCGTCCCTTCCGACAGCTGCAATGATAACAAGAGGAATTGCCTACGTCCCCCAGGAGAGACCGGTGTTCCCGGAGATGTCCGTGAGTGAAAACCTGCGGTTAAGCGTATTTTCCCTGGAGGACAAGGCAGCAGCCAAGCAGAAGATCAGATCGGTCTTGAGCCAGTTTCCGTTCCTGAGCAGGCGATTGGACGACTATGCGTATTCGTTGAGTGGCGGACAGCAGCGATTGTTGGCGATTGCAATGGCATTGGTGCACCGGCCGCGCTTGCTGCTGCTGGATGAGCCTTCCCTGGGGCTTGCTCCAATGATGGTGAGGGAAGTCCTAAAAAAAGTCAAGGAGATAAATGCTCGCGGCGTTTCCGTTGCTTTGGTCGAGCAAAATGCGAAACAGGCTGTGCACATCGCTCATAGGACTTACGTCTTGGAGAACGGAAAAATCGTCCTTGAAGGCAATAAAAAAGCGCTGTCGGATAGTAGGTTGAAGCGCATTTACTTCGGGGGAGTGTAAGGAAGCATGGCTTTTTTGCTGCCTTATGTAGACTGGTGGGGGTGAGGTTTCACAATGTGTGGGATTAGCGGCTTTAACTGGAAAAACCGGCGAATGGTCAATCGCATGAATGAAAGATTGAAGCATAGGGGACCTGATGGCCGGGGAGTATATGCGGATCGCAAGGTGACATTGGGGAGCACCAGATTGGCAATAGTTGATAGGAGTGAAAAGGGGAGCCAGCCGATGACATACGGGCATAAGGGGAGGGAGGCGGTAATCATCTATAACGGGGAGATTTACAATTTCAATGATATACGGCAGGCGCTCATGGAAAAAGGGCATGTCTTTGTCTCGGACACCGACACTGAAGTGGTTGTGGCAAGTTATGCGGAATGGGGTCCTGACTGTGTCAAGAAGTTCAATGGGATGTGGGCCTTTGCCATATACGACAAAGAGAAAGGCACCTTATTCCTCAGCAGGGATCGTCTTGGCCAAAAACCACTGTATTACTACTTTGATAAAGAGCGTTTCATTTTTTCCAGTGAGTTGAAAGGCATCATGGAGCATCCGTTGGACTTGAAGATGAACGCGGAGGCCGTAGACCTTTTTTTGCATTTCGGGTTTATTCCGAGCCCGTATTCGGTTTTTGACAGGATATTCAAACTTGAACCAAGGCAAAACATCATTTTTGATCTAAAACGCATCACGATCAAGAAATACTATTACTACACTGCTCCTTCGGTGAACCCATCCTACGACAAAAAGCGATTGTTCAACGAAACGGATGCATTGCTTAGGGACGCGATAGGGCTGCGGTTGCCGTCAGAAGTCCCTTTCGGCGTTTTTTTGAGTGGGGGACTGGACTCATCGTATATCGTGTCAACAATCGTCCGGCATAAATTGGTTGATGTTTTGCACACGTTTTCGTTGGAAGTGGAAGGGAGGCGCAATGAAACGAAGGATATCATCTCGTTTGGAGGGGAAAGCAGGATTAGCCGCCATACATATTCATTAGCTGAAAAAAACGCGGAGCAGCTATTGGAGCAATATACCCGAGTTTTTGACGAACCCTACGCTTTGAGTGGCCCTTTCCCCAGGCTATGGCTGTCCCAGCTGGCAAAAAGCCGCATTTCCGTCGCGTTGACCGGCGAGGGAGGCGATGAATTGTTCGCGGGCTACCCCAAGCACAGGACAATGTACCGGATGGCGATGGTCAGGAAATTTGTTCCCAGATGGTTGCTGAAGATTGCCTGCGTAGTGATGTTGAAAATAAAGAAAACCACCGCTTCGCATAGAATCGCCGGCATGCTCCTTGCCAAAGATGATTTAAATTTGTGCATGGAATTTTACCGGAGCGGTTATTATCCATGGGCGGTCAGGAAGTACCTAAAGAAAAGGATCAGGCAGGTCTATGAGGGGGCCAATGACCCCGCCGAGACGGTATTGAGGATGGACATGCTCTACCTGACCAATGCGGACAATCTTCTCCAAGGATTGGACAAGGCAAGCATGGCCCATTCTCTTGAGGCAAGGTGCCCTTTCCTGGATTACCGCTTTATCGATCTTGCCGCGAAAGTACCCATGCGATACAAGTTCTCATTGCTAAGGACAAAATCTTTTTTGAGGGATTTGCTCAGGGAGAGGTTGCCAAAAACAGTCACAGCAATGAGGAAACAGGGGTTTGTTTTTGATACAAACCTTTTACTCGCCTCAAAAAAATATGGCGAAAAGTTGCGGAAAAATTTTGATAAGCTGATTGGGGCAGGCATCCTCAATGAGAGGCAACGGGAATTGTACATGGCCGTGTCCTCAGACGTGGCTAAGGGCAGGAATGATAATGCTATGCTGGCATACTATTGGAGATTCATCGTTCTTCAGTTGTGGCATGAGAGGTGGTGTGCAGGGCACAAATTAAGAAGAAGAGCGGTGCGAAAGCCTGCAAGTGAGCCTAATAATCGCATGAGCCTGGGAGTGATTGTACAAACAGTAAAGGTTTAAAAATGCCAAAGGATAACATGGAAGGCCTTACCATGATAAAAAATAAGACCTTGATTTCCACGTTTTTCTTGAAACTTCCGGGAAAGAGACCTTCTTATCGCAAAAGAAAATCAAAAAATCCGATAATGATGAGGCTCCCCTTATTCTGGAAAACGGTTGCTATGAGTGTAACCATATTGGTCTTTGCCATTCCACTTTCCAAATATTATCGGTTTGATCTTGCGCTCTATGATCCTTACGAGTGGCATACCTACATGGGAGAAAAGCAGCTGGTGATGGGCAACACGCCATTGGCCGTGGAGCATGCAAATAAAGCCTTGATACTGGATGCATCTCGGCCGGGGGCCTACAGTATATTGGCCGGTTATTATCGTAGCAGAGGTCTCATTGACGACATGGAACGGGAAGTGGAGCATCTTAAAGATTACCCGGAATACAAGTTTGAATACCATGTGTACCGTGCCCTTATACTGCAGGAACGGGAACAGTTCGGAGAAGCGATTGGAGAGTACCAGAACGCCTTGGACGTTGGCGACGCGTTGTTTCCTTACACATACATAAATTTAGGTGTAGCGTACCTGCGTCTTGGCAACTATTCCCTAGCAGCCAGCTCCTTCAGGGAAGGGATTGATTTTATGGAAACAGGCAATTCGCGGGCCCGTCCGGAGGGGAGATACCTGGCTGCGCTTCATGCCGGTCTTGGGTTCGCTTATGGAGATCTAGGGATGGACGATCTTGCCAAAGGGGAGATCAGCCAAGCTGAGAACTTTTTCCCTTCATCCATAGAGGATATGCGGCTGGCAATCATGGGAGACTACTTCTATTGACTGTTGGCCAACATCGGCATGAAGGGAGTAAGAAATTACCACCCTTGCCCGGACATTCATGATGCGATTCCGGTCACCCTGTAAAGGACGTACTCTTTATCCTGCGCGGGAAATTTCATATCTGCAATCGTGGCATACTTTGTAAGGAAGTGCCTGCATTGGTTAGGAGAACCGCCTATTTCGCCAAAACAAAAGCGGTCATAGAAATAATAGAGGCATTTGCCTTCTTCGATGGCGGCATCGAGGATATCCGGGTGCAAAAGTGCGAATCTGGTGGGGAGCAGCTGCAGCGAGGTGGGCTGCAACACGACTGGTTGTTCGGCGACGACCATACAATCGCCGGATATGGCGTCGCGAACCTGTTTGCTGCTGATGGTTTCAAGATAGGAGGGGTTTTCGGTGTCTGTTAATGGAGTATACGATGCATAGAGGATTATTAAGAGGACTACCGGAATAAGCCAGTTAAGCGCCAGCGTTGCAGGTGCACGATAAGACAATAATTCAGAGAGGCGGCTGACAGATGTGGCGGCAAGCATAAGGAGAAAGATGCCGGGCAGCAGCACTGTTCTCGATTCCTTTAGCAGGGGGATACTCATGACAGAGAGGATGAGGAATGAGGAAACGACAATATAAGTCGCGCCGTAAGTGTTTCTGCTCCTCACCCTCGAAAAGAGCAGAAGGACTGCCAGCAGTAACAAGGCGAAATGCATGGAAACCAGTTTAGTATAAGAAAAGATGTTTAGAAGGTAAAAATCTAGGATAAAGCGAAGCGGAATATGCCTAAAAAAATTGGAAGAAATCATCGTCAGCATGGCTGTCAGAGCCAGCAGGATCGCCGTTATCAGGGCAAGAAGCCAAGTGCGACGCCCAGGGCTGACGGAAGCGGTCCAGTCAGGGCAGAAAGCAATGAGGAAGAGAAAAGCAAGAAGGACATTCTCATATCGCATGGAGACAGAGAGCAGAAAAAGGATTGAGGTAAGAAAGAGAAAAGCCGCATCCTTTACCCTCTGATAAAAGAATAACGCGGTCAGGGTGAACAAGATGAAGAAGACTGAGGGGATGTTCGTCTCAGCGGAGTGCGACCAGATAATGTGGAGGGGGAAGAATGCGAGCAAAGCAGCCGCCCAGAGCCCTGCCCGTTCTCTCCTGAACAGCAGGAAGCAGAGGAAAAAGATGAGAAGTATGGACAGGCTCCCGAAGAGGGCGCTCAGGAAGAAGCCGACCTGCTCATCCTCTCCAAAGGCGAGGAATCCGAGAGAGATGAGGAATGACCAGCCCGGCGGCTTCTGGTACTGGAGCCAGCACATCTCATCCCTGCCGTTGTCCCCGAGCACGCACAGCACCGGCTCGAGGCGGTGGTTGAGGTTGGAGGCCATTCCCATGTACAGCGACTCATCAACATACATCATATGATAGGTGGGAAAGACGGAGAAGCGGAGGACCGCTCCAACTAGAAAGACGGCGAGGAGCCAGAGCCACGTCTTCCGCTGCACACCGGCGAAGAGGACTGCTGCCTTCCTCCATTTCACAAAGCCTAATGCGATGAAGAGGGAAAGAAGAAGGATATACATCAGAAAAAGAATCGTTCGCTGATAGGCGCTTGCGAGGATGTCGAGGACCATTCAGTGTTGTGATGGAACCTTTAGATTTATATATTGTTTGTCAAAAAGAGGCAGGTATTCCAAAGAATAATGCAAAAGGGAAGGTCGTAGGAAGGATGGGGGGTACAAGGCAGGGAGGGCTGTGGCCTCACACCGGGAAGAAGGTCATTGTGTTCTGCTCTTGCCTGATATTCTGTGGCACGGTCCTGGCCGCCTTTTTTTTCATTGTGGTCCATCCTGTTTTCCGGGAGGAAGTGACTTCTGAGAGTGGAGCAACGGATGCTGAGCGTGCATCGCTGCATGCTGCCGTGTATCTCCAGAATTCCTCTTCTTTTATGGTCAAGATGGAAGGGGATGGCAGGAAAGGGCCCCTCATCATCGGAGACTCTTTTGCCAATGCCAAGCCGTTTGCGATTCTCCCTGGTCAGGAAAAGCGTGCTGTTGCGACTCTTGAAGGCACGGTGGAAAAAATTTCAATTTCCTATGTTATCCATTTTCCTGTACGCTGGTCCCGGGAATCTCCTTATTCCATCCTTTCAGGGTCTTTCGGGGTCTCGTCTCCTGTGTTCTTTCTGTTCAGGAGTCAGGATACACCAGAAGCGGCTTATACCGTCGATTTTTCTTCGCTGCCTATGAAGGTGTACAATTCTGCATTTGGGGAGCAGAGAATCTACGATGTGGAAGGTCGTGACTTGTTTGAGACGTATTTTGTCTTCGGGAATTATACGAAAAGATGCGAAAAAGAGTATGGGGATATGCGGCTCGTGGTGATATCTGGTGGAGAGTTCCCATGGAATGACACCATCTGTCCGGCCGTCAATCGGATATTTGGATATTATTTCAGGGAATTTGGCAGGCCAGAGAGGGCATTGCCCCGATACACCTTGGGGTTCTTCCCTGCCCGGTCCTACAGCTCACTCGCTTCAGGGTTCTATGACAATCGGAATGATCCGCGCTTCGTCGCCCATGAGTTGCTCCATCTTTGGCAGCCGACCAAATATGACTGTTCCGGGCTCCTGATGTATCGGGAGGGGCTTGTCTCGTTCATGCAATGGTATGTGCTCTCCGAAGAGGGCATCATATCCGGTGATGAGATGGAGCGGCTGTTTGTAGATGAGCGTAACAAGCTCATGTCATTGAAAGACGTGCGTTCACTCTATTACCTCCAAGGGGATGGACTGGTTGACTTGCGGAGGCTGCATCCGGAAGAGTATGACATTTTGGTGTACAGCAAGAGCGCGACACTCTGGAAGATGCTCTATGACTCAGGGGTGCCGGTTGCTGATGTGTTCAGGGGTTTTCTCCGAACAGGGGATTGCGCAGAAATGTCAGGACTTCTTGCCGAGGTTGAGGACAGCCTCTATCGTGCGCTGCCTGGCCAGCCCTAAAGGCCGCTGGAGTGGGAGCCGTGGGAGCCGTGGCTGGAGTGGGAGCCGTGGGAGCCGTGGCTGGAGTGGCTGGAGTGGTGGGAATGGCTTGCCGT